>Ga0123354_10012199_pt1 | contig 13313 bp, 12 predicted proteins | sample TergutLab28metaG_2_FD_97872 | JGI IMG/M metagenome (GOLD analysis project Ga0123354, IMG submission 97872) | Labiotermes labralis P4 segment gut microbial communities from Petit-Saut dam, French Guiana - Lab288 P4 | ecosystem: Host-associated > Arthropoda: Insects > Digestive system > Gut ...
CAGTAGATTTCACGAAATCAGAGATTTCGGAAATCCTTGCATAAGGAGTTCCATCAGCGCGCTACGCTTGCTGTGGCAACTCCATTAAGGAGAAAAAATGAATACGGAAGACAGGGAAGTAACGACAGCGATGCTGATGCTGCCGGCGCAGGCAAACCATTACGGCAATGTACACGGCGGCGAGATTATGAAAATAATGGACAATACGGCGGGCTGCGCGGCGCTCAAATACTCAAAACACAACGTGGTGACGGCGCGCGTGGATGAACTGCAATTCCTTGCGCCCGTGCATGTCAGCAATTTTGTCACCTGCACGGGGCGCGTCGTCTATGTGGGGCATACGTCGATGGAGATCCATGTGATCGTCGATGTCGAGGATCTGACGCGCAAGGGGAGCAAGACCCGTGCGCTCGACGCGTTTTTCACCTGCGTTGCGCTCGACCAGGAAGGAAAACCGACCGAAGTACCGCCGTTTACGCCGAAGACGGAAGAGGACAGGGAGATTTGGGAGCGTGTAAATGTGCGCCGTGAATTTGATCGAGAGCGGCACGAGGAATCAAAACTCCGGGGATAGCCCCGCAGGTAATGCTGAATATCCAATCAGCGTTTTCTCTTATTATTTTCCGAAATATTCCTCGACGATGGCGCGCTCGCTGAACGGGGTGACGACACCGTTCGCTTCTTCATAAGGGCCGTCTCCCTTGCCCGCAAGAAGGACCAGATCGCCCTCGCGCGCCATGGAGAGGAGCTTCAGGATGGCTTCACGGCGGTCGGGGATGATTTCATAACGCCCGGCGCCTCCCCCGCGCTCGACGCCTTCCGCGATATCCGCGAGGATCTGCATCGGATCGTCCGTATTCGGGCTGTTGTTCGCGAGAATCGAATAATCGGCGCGCGCCCCGAGTATCTCGCCGCATTCAAAGCGGCGGCTCAGCGCGCGGTTTCCGATCAGGCCGAACACGCAGAGGATGCGCTCCGGATGATACGATTCCACCGCTTCAAAAAGTTTTTCCATGCTGAGGCGGTTGTGCGCGTAATCGATCAGTACCGTATACGGCGCGGGCACGCGGACAACTTCCATGCGCCCCTTGGAGACGGCGGACGCAAGCCCCTCCGCGATCAGTTCCTTTGGGATACTGTAATGATCGGCGACGCAGATCGCGGCCAGCGCGTTGGACACATTGAAGACACCCGGCATGGACAAGGTGAAATCTTCCTCCCAGTCCGGCGCAGCGCAGCGGAAGCGCACGTCCAAAGCGCCTTGCGCTGTTCCGCTGACAATGTCCGTTGCGCGATAGGCTGTTTCGGATTCCTTTGCGCGATGGGCTGTTTCGGATCCTGCGAACGTGGCGAACTTGGCAAATTCGGCAGCTTCTGAAGTTTCCGGCGCGGCGGCTTCGGAAGTTCCCGGCGCGACGTTCTCAAACCCATAGGTCAGAACGTGGCAGGGCGCGTCTTTTACGATCTGCTTGAAATGTTCGTCATCACGGTTTACATAACAAACCGGCGCCTGATCAAAAATCCGTTTCTTGCAGGCCAAATAATGCGCAAAATCGGGGTGTTCAGTTTTGGAGATATGGTCGGGTGCGATGTTCGTAAAGACCCCTGCGTCGAAACGCAGCCCGTCTGTGCGGTGCAGGAAAAAGCCCTGGGAAGACGCCTCTAGGAAGCAGTATTCCACACCGGCCGTGACCATATCGCGCAGAATTTTATTGAGCTGATAGGATTCCGGTGTCGTATTCGGAAGCACGTCCCATACGCCGCCATATATAATGCCATTCGTGCCGATGACGCCGATTTTCTTTCCGGCGGCCTCAAAGATGGATTTCAGCATAAAGGTGACGGTCGTCTTGCCCTTTGTCCCCGTGACCGCGACGAGTTTCAGTGCTTCGGACGGATGGTCGAAGAGATTTCCCGACGCGAGCGCGAGCGCTTGGCGGGTGTTCGCTGTCAGCAGAACGACAGGGAACTCACTGTCCGCCGAAACAGAAGGGACCGGTTCCTGCGGCTCACGCAAGCATGAAGCGCCGCAGGAACCGGCCCCTTCTGTTTCGGCGATCTGTTTTGCAAGCGCGTCCGGCAGGCGGTCCAGCAGAAACGCGCGCACGCCCGCATCCCAGGCGGCTGCAGCGAAATCGGCGCCGTCCGCACTGTCTTCCCCGATAGGCGACAATCCGATAAAGAGCGTATGCGGCTTCGCTTTGCGCGAATCGTAGACGATATCCCGGACCCTTGTCCGCGTTGCGTCGCCCAGAACCGTTTCAAAATCCATGCCGGACAGCAGTTCGGCAAGCGGCATTTCCCTGTTTTGCTCTTCCCATTTCGATTTCTTCATAGCCATAAGTATATCAGAGCCAAAGGCATCCGGCGAAAAGGTTACGGTTCACTCCCCGACCGGATATGGACTGCCATCAACTCAATCAATCAGCTAAATACATGAATGAGCGCGCTTTGTGCTATTTTTTTTCGCTTGAGGGTTGTTTTAATGCCCTTTGACATCGAATATCGCCGTATTTCCATGTTTTTTCCGCGTTTTCTACTTATTTATGACCCTCAAACGTAATTTTTTAGCATTTTTCGAAAAATTCCATGTACAGGATCTTCCCGCCCGACAATTCCGGTTCGGATTGGAGACGTAACCCGTAACGCGGGAAGCGACAAAGGCATCCGTCATATCATCGGCCATAAAGCAGCGTTTCCCCGATAGGTTATGATACAATACGGCCATGAACAATCAAGCGAGAGGAAATAGAGCACAGTTTCTGCTGGCGCTTTGGGTCGGAAAGGCCTGCGCCGCGGTTATCGGGCGGATCGCGCCGGAACGGGGTAGCAATATTTCCGGGGAAATCGCGCTGAAGATCGCTCCCGGCCTGCTCGGGGGATTCACGGGCGCCGATCCCGACAAGACGATCCTTATCACGGGGACGAACGGGAAATCCACTTCCAACAACCTGATTATCCATCTGTTCCGCACGGCGGGACGCAGCGTGTGCGCGAATATCGAAGGCGCCAACCTGATCACCGGCGTCTGTACCGCGCTGCTGAAGCGCAGTGCGCTTTCGGGCCGTCTGAAGGACGAATGGGTTATTCTCGAGGTGGACGAAAGAAGCCTCGCCTCGGTTCTGAAAGCGATCCCTGCGCGTCGGCTTTGCGTCACCAATATTCAGAAGGATCAAGTTCAGCGCAACGGCGATCCGGACTATATCTACGAAAAGATCCGAGCGGCGATCTCACCGGGAATGACTTTGTATCTGAATAACGATGAGCCGCGCAGCAAGTCGCTGGAACGCTTCGCCGCGCGCGCCGTGCGGTTTGGCGTCGCGCCGTTCGGACCCGCGAACAACCTCGCAAATAATGCAGACGATGGTGTAGATAGCCCCGCGAACAATTCAGGTTCCGAGGGTAGCCCCGCGAACAATGCAGGCGGAGCAGACGGTTTGGCAGTGGGTATGCCGGACGGATGGCGCGTCACGATGCCATGTCCCGTCTGTCACGATGCGCTGCGCTTTACACAGACCAATCTGGCGGGGGTCGGGACGTATCATTGCCCGGCCTGCGGTTTCTCGAACGATCCCGTGCCGGACTGCCTCATCGCGGAGGCGGACTTTGAACAGGGCACCTTCCGGGTCGGGGAGGAGACCTATCCGCTTGCGTATACGGCGCCGTTCTTTCTATACAACTACGCGCTTTGCGCGGCGGTGGCGGAGGAGACGGGCCTGGGCGCGGGCATCCTGCGGCGCGCGCTGGACAGTTTTACGAATATCGGCGGCCGGGTGGAGGCGTTTCAATACGCAGGGAAGACCGTTCAATATATTCGCATCAAACAGGAAAACCCGGAGACGCTGCAGAGCGCGCTTGATGTGATCGCGGCGGACAGGCGCATAAAGGACTTCTTTATAGGGCTCGACGTCGTGGACGATATCATCCCGAATTACAGCAATACGTTCTACGCGTTCGACTGCGATTTTGACGCGTTCGCGGCGAGCGGCATCGAGCGCTGCGTCTGTTTCAGCCATACGGTCTGCTTCGATATGGCAAACCGTCTGCGCTACGCCGGGATTCCGGACGACCGCATCGAGGCGCTGAACACGGACGACGAGGAGGAAATCCTTGCGCGGATACGCGCCTGCGAGGCGCCCGTCGTGTACCTGATCACCTGGATCAAGAAATATGAAAAGCTGCGCGCCCATGCGGCGGCGGGGGTGAGCGCATGAGGCTGCGTATCCTGTGGATGTTTCCCGATATCCTGAATCTGCACGGCGGGCGCGGCGACGTGATGGCGCTGCTGCGGATCTGCGAACAGGTAGGGGTGGAGGCCGAACTGCGGCGCGTGGATCGGCTCACGGACGATATTGATTTTGCGTGGGCGAACCTGGTTGTGTTCGGTCCGGGCGAGCTTGCGGTGTTTCCCGCGGTGCGCGGCTCTGTTCTTCGATTTGGTGACGAAATAAATAATTATGTAAATGATAAAAAAGCGATTTTTGCTGTCGGCACAACGGGCGCGCTGCTTGCGACGGAGACGGAGCGCACGGACGGAAGCCGCGTACAGGGGCTTGGGCTGATCGATATGACATGCCGGGAGTGTACGGCGCCTTTCGGGGACGACCTGATTTTTCGTGTGCCGGGGCTGGAAGAGGAGATCTGCGGGATCCAGATCCGGATGCTCGATTTCTTCCTCGCGGAAAAGACTTCCGCGCTCGGTGAGGCCTCCTACGGCGTCGGGAACACTCGGATACCGCCCGTCGTTTCCGAGGCGCGGCCCGGGTTCAGCGCGTCGGAGCGCGTGACGAAAATCGAAAATCCCGTCCTTTTTGAGGGCGCGGTGGAGAAGGGCGTCGTCTTTACGAATGCGCTCGGCCCGGTGCTTGTGAAAAACCCCTGGTTCGCGCTTTGGCTGATCCGGCGGGCGCTGGAGGCCGCGGAGCCGGAACAGGCGTCTGCGCTGCCCGATCCGAACGAGCTGGCGCAGAGCGCGTTATGGGAAAACGAGCTTGAATCCTCACGCGCGGTCCATCTCTTCAACGAGACGAAGGTGAAGCTCGACGGATAGGGCGTGGATAGTGCAATGAGGCAAAGGAGAAATTCGATGGGCAGGGAGGAAATGTCGCATATGCCGCATATGAAAAGGAGAGGGTGTGAAACCGGAAAGGAAGCGTATGGCGCCGCGGCTTGAGATCCGCGCGGAAGGCGTGCTGCACAATATCCGTACGCTCGGCGCGCTTGCGGAGCGCCGGGGCGTCTCCCTCAGCTTTGTACTGAAGGGGCTGGTTTGTTACGCGCCGATGATCCGCCTGCTGTGCGAGAACGGCGTAACGAGCGTCTGCGAGGCGCGCGCGGAAAGCTTGCGGGCGCTCGCGGAAGCGGGGATGGCGGACTGTGAGAAATGGCTGATTCGCTTGCCGCTGCTCAGCGAAGCGGCGGATACCGTGCGCTATGCCGACGTGAGCCTGAACAGCGAGCGCGCCGCTTTGGAAGCGCTGTCCCGCGAGGCGGTGGCTCAGGGGAAAACGCACAAGGCCGTGATTCTGCTGGAGCTCGGCGAGCTGCGCGAAGGCGTGATGGACGAAGGGCTACTCCCGCTCTGCGAAGCCGCCGAACGGCTTCCCGGACTTGAGCTGTACGGCATCGGCGCGAACCTCTCCTGCATCAACGAGATTGTGCCGGACGCGGATAATATGGCTGCGCTTGCGGAAGCCGTGGCGCGTGTGGAAGCCGCGCTCGGGAGGAAGCTCCCCGTCGTTTCGGGCGGCAGCAGCAGCGCCGTGCGCATGCTTGAGGAAGGAAGCCTGCCGCCCGCGGTAAACCATCTGCGCATCGGCGAGGCCGCGCTGCTCGGCAATATCGTCTGTTATGACGTCCCTTACGCGGATGCGCGCACGGACAATTTCATCCTGGAAGCGGAAGTGATAGAGGTGAAGGAGAAGCCGCCGCTCCCATGGGGCCGGCAGGTTGATCCCGCGACGGGCCGGGCCGATCTGCACCTGTTGTCGAGCACGGAAAAACGACGCCGCGCCATCGTCGCAGCCGGTTATCAGGACCTGGATATCCGCGAAGCCGTCCCGCTGGAACGGGGCCTGCGCTTTGAAGGGCTTTCGAGCGATTGCTGCGTCTTTGACGTTACGGACATGGAACGGGAACTGCGCCCCGGCGATGTCCTGCGCTTTTCGCTGAAATATCACGCGATGGTGCAGGCGATGGCCTCCCAAACGGTGGAGAAGTCGTTACTGCTCACGTCTATAACTGACAAAGGAAATTCGTGACAGGAATGTGGTATATTTTTAGCAAGAAATTGAGAATCAGGAGGTAGAGAAATGACAGTTGCGGTAGTGTGCAAAGAGAAAATCAAGGAAGGGCAGAAGGAGGCGTTCCTCGCGCATATGCAGGAGATGATCCGGCTGACGCATGAGGAGGACGGGTGCATTGCGTACAATCTGTACGAGCCGAAGAACGACCCGGACGCCGATCTCGTTATGATCGAGATGTGGGAGAACCAGGAAGCGCTCGACCGGCATATGGCGAGCGAGCATTTTCAGCGCCTGGTCCCGTCCGGCGACGTCTACAAAACCGAGCCGACCGTGATCCGTATTTACGAACGATTATAGACTTTTTAGACGAGTCTTTTTGATTGCAAGTTATAAGGCAATTTGCTTTAAAGTTAAGGAGATTGCCGTAAACCGCTTTTGATGCCCTTCATACGCTTATGCAAGGAATATTCCCGAGCGCCCCTCTTTTTATTTCTCTGCGGAAATCCACTCAAGAAAATGCTGAAAACCGTTAAAAAATGCCCGAAAACCATCTCCTTGAAAAGGTTTTCAGACACTCTGTGGTGCGGTCGGTGGGACTTGAACCCACACGCCTTTCGGCACACGGCCCTCAACCGTGCGCGTCTGCCAATTCCGCCACGACCGCATTATTTAATTTGCGCATCCGCTTGTACTGGTACCGGCGATCGGGGTCGAACCGATATGATGTTGCCACCACCGGATTTTGAGTCCGGCGCGTCTGCCAATTCCGCCACGCCGGCTTTTACGATTCCTCACAAGATTGCGCGGAACCGTGCTTTCGCGCTTCCATAGAATAGCACAGGGCGCCGCCGCATTGCAAGTGAAAATTTGCAATGTATCCGCGCAACTGACCCGCAATTGACTCTTTGCTAACAATCTTGTATAATCCATACTAAAACAGTAGGATATTCGCGCAAGTGAAGAGGTTGTTTTCGTCCGGGCTATTTGCAATAGTAAACAATATGGTAATGGAGGCATATATTTTGGAGAAAATCGTCATTGTCGGAGCCGGATACGCTGGTGTGCTGACTGCAAAAAAGTTGGAGCGTAAGCTCAAAAAACGGGAGTTATCGGATACCGTCGAAATTACATTAATTGATAAAAAACCTTTTCACACCATGCTAACCGAACTGCATGAGGTCGCGGCGGGGCGCGTGGAGGAAGACAGCGTTAAAATAAGCTTGAAGCGCATCTTTGAAAGCAGAGACGTAACCCTCGTTCAGGATAAAGTGTCCGGTGTTGATTATTCCGGAAAAAAAGTCATCTGCGGTGAGCGAACGTTTGATTTTGACTATCTGGTGATTGCCAGCGGTTCTCAACCGGCTTATTTTGGCATACCCGGCGTGAAAGAAAACGCCTTTACCCTTTGGAGTTATGAAGACGCGATAAAGCTGCGCGAGCATATCCTGGATATGTTCAGAAAAGCCGCTGTCACGGCGGACGAGGAGGAAAAGCGCAAACTGCTCACATTTTACGTCATAGGCGCGAGCCTGACAGGCGTGGAGATGGCGGGTGAGCTGGCCGAATTCGCGCCGGCCCTTTGCAGCCGTTTTGAAATCGATCCTTCCCTTGTGAAAATTGTGGCTGTCGACGTTCTTGACCGGATCTGCCCCGTCCTTCCCGACAAATTAGCCGAAAAGGCCAGGCGCAGACTGGAAAGGATGGGGGTTGAAGTAGCGCTTGAAACCAAGGTGACCGCCGTAGGGCCGGATTTCATCGAATGCATCGAATGCGTTCATGAAGAGGAAAAAAATCACGGAAGCACCTATACGGTCGTCTGGACGGCAGGCGTGGAAGGCTCCGAGGTAGCGAAAAATTCCGCCGGCGTTTTGGGCAACGTGGAACGCGGACGGATCGAGACCGACGAATATCTGCGCTCCAAATCCAACCCGGATGTTTTCATTGCCGGAGACAATATTTATTTCACGCCCGAAGACGAAAAAACGCCGGTTCCGCAGATGGTAGAAAACTGCGAACACTCCTCCGGCTGTATCGCCCACAATATTGTCGCGCTGATTTGCGGCGGAAAAGAGGAGATGGAAACGTACAGGCCCAAATTCCACGGCATCATGGTTTGCGTCGGCGGTCGGTACGGCGTCGCGCATGTGGGGACGCATAAACGAAAAATTTCCCTGCCGTCGTTCCTGGCGATGTTTGTCAAGCATTTTATCAATGTAATTTATTTTTGGCAGGTGCTTGGATGGAACAAGTTTTTTTCGTATATGTGCCATGAGTTTTTTACCGTCAGGAACCGCCGCAGCTTTGTCGGCGGGCATCTCTCAAACCGTGCCCCCAGCTTTTTCCTGGTGCCGCTTCGGGTATTTCTCGGCGCTTACTGGGTTTACGAGGCAATTGACAAAATCTCGCAGGGCTGGCTGGCCGGAGCGAAGATGAAGGGTTATTTGGGCAGCGCGGATTCGCTTTACCAATCCATACTCGGAAATACGGACGCGGTTTCAAGCGCTACCAATGCCGCAACAGAAGCCTCGTCCTCGGCTGCGGACGCCGCGTCGAGCGCAACAGCGGCCGCCGCGTCGGCGTCACCGCCGGCTCCCGCGGGAACGCTTTTCCTCCATTTCGATTTTCTCGGTTTTATGCATGTAATCGTTGTTCACGCAAGCGATTACGCTATAAAGATTCAAATCGGGCTGGCGGATTATTTCACCTCCCATGTAGTTTTGGCGAGCGACTCGTCACAGATTACTTTTCAGGCCGTTATCGTAATTTCCGAATTACTGATCGGCCTTCTTCTGATCGGAGGGTTGTTCACCACTCCGGCGTCCGTCTATTCCCTCGTGTTGCAGGCTTTATTCGTGACTTCCACAGGGCTTTACCTGGCCCAATGGTGGATGATTTTCGCGGCGATTGCCATGCTGTTTGGCGCGAGCAGGGTGTTCAGCTTCGACTATTATGTCATGCCTGTTTTAAAGAGGCGGTGGGGAAATATAAAATTTGTGAGAAAGTGGTATTTATACAATGACTGACAGATTTTATTCGGATTTGGACCGCCTGCCCGCCGAGCTTGAATTTGAGAGCGCGTCAGGGGTTGTGAGCGAAATTATATCCAAGACGCTGAACAGCGCTCCCGCGCAGGTGAGCGAAATCATGCGGCATGCCGCGAAAACCCAGGGGAAGGGCGCGCGGACGCAGCTTCTTTTGTCCGCCGCGATGAACAGCGACGGGTTTGTACCGCGGGACGCGGCGAAGGCGGCGTCGGCGGTGGAACTTTTTCACCTCGCCACCCTTATCCACGACGATATTATCGACGAAGCCGACACCCGGCGCGGGGAGGCAAGCGTCCAAAGTAAATTCGGCAAATGGCAGGCCGTCATTTCCGGCGATTACCTTTTGGCCCTCGCGTTGTCATCGATCGCAGATTTATCCAAAATGTACGAGGATGACCGATACGCCGGGCTGGTCCCGGAATTCGCGCAGGCCGCGACGGCGATCTGCTGCGGGGAGCTTGGCGAATTAAAAAACAACGCCAATCTGGAGCTTCACGTAAGTCAGTATTTGAAAATAATTTCCGGAAAAACCGCCGCCCTTTTCAGCGTTTCGGCCTACGCGGGCGCGCTGATCGGCGGCGCGGACGCCGGGCAGATAAAACTTTGCGGCCGGTTCGGCAGGCTTTTGGGCATGGTGTTTCAAATTGTGGACGACTGCAAGGATTATGAATTCACTGAAAACCGGGCATTGAAACCGGTCAAAAGCGACCTTGAGCAGGGCGTGGTAACCCTGCCGCTCATCATGGCGTTCCTTAAAGAGCCGCAGCTCCGGGAGATGGCGGTCAATGTTTTTTTAAGCAAGGCGAATCCTGCGGCGCTGGTTTCCGAGGTGGTCAAAGCGGGCGGCACGGTTAAAGCGATGGCCTTTGCGTCAAAGTATTGCGAAAAAGCCAGGCTTGTTTTGGACAGGATGGAACAAAACGAAAAACGGGAGCGGTTCGCGTCAATTTTGGGCAAGGCGTACCAGGCGGCTGCAGTGTTTTAAAATGAACGCGATAATGGCAAGAAGATTTGCGGATTTTGTGGAAATAAGAACGAAGGCGGCGTCCATCCTGCCATTATTGGCCGCAGTCGCGTATGTGTTTTATAAGCAGGGTTGGTTTAATGTGCAGAATACCGTCGTGTTTACTGCGGCCGTGTTCCTGTTCGATATGGCCACCACCGCAATCAATAACTACGCGGAGGACAGGACGTCCAAGGGCCGGGCATATTTTTCCGGCAGCGTACCGCTGATTTTGATTTTCGTAATGTTTGCGGCGGCGGCGGTACTGGGGCTTTACCTGGCGTACCTTTGCGGGATAGTGGCGCTGGCCGTAGGAATTGTGTGCTTTGCGGTGGGCGCCCTTTACTCTTTCGGGCCGCTGCCCATTTCACGCACGCCTTTCGGCGAGGTTTGTTCGGGCGGGATCATGGGATTTTGCATCATCTTCCTGGCTGTATATATCAATTCCTCGCGGGACGCGCTGATCAACGTCAGCACGCTGTTCCCCGTATTTAATGTCAGCGTTAACATACCGAATCTCTTTTTTCTCGCGCTGCTGTCATTTCCGTATATCTGTTTCATCTCCAACATCATGCTGGCGAACAACCTCTGCGATATTGAAAAGGATGTGGCGGTGAAGAGGCATACGCTGCCGTATTTTCTCGGTGTGAGAAAATCGCTGGGATTGTTTAAACTGCTGTATTATGCCGCGATGGCCGCCATCGTATTGTTGGTGATTACGGACGCAGTGCCGCTGATCAGCATTTTTACGCTTCTGGCGATGATAAAAATAAGGCATAATATCGCGGCTTTCAAAGAGAAACAGTCGAAAAGCGAGACATTCCCGCTATCCGTGTACAACCTTTATCTTTTTTCGGCGCCGTTTACGCTGCTGATCCTGGCTAAGGGCTTGATCAACGTGCTCATCTAAAGGAGGCGCCGAATTGTCCCGACAGGAAGGTACCCAAGATCCAATGAGAAAACGAAAGCTGACCAAGCGGTCCGATATTATCCTGATCGGCATTTTGCTTGCCGCAGCCGTATCCGTATATTTATTTGTAAGCAGCCAACCGGCCGGCGGTGCTGCCGCGGAAGTGATCTATGGCGGGAAAGTTGTCATGACTGTGGATTTGACAAAGGACCGGACGTTCTCCCTGCCGGAAAAGCCAAACGTGGTGTTTCAGGTGAAAAATGACAGCATCGCGTTTACAAAATCCGACTGCCCCGATCAAATATGCGTCCATACCGGATTTATCTCCAAACCGGGACAGATGGCCGCTTGTCTGCCAAACGACCTGATGTTAAAAATAATTTCAAAGGGCCGGCCTTCGCCGGGCCAGCCGGATATCGTGAATTAGGCCGATGAATAATATAAGTTATAAAACAAAAAAAATCGCTTTCCTCGGGATAATGCTCGCGGTGATCATGGCTTTGTCCTGGTTCGAACATACGCTGCCGCCGCTGCCGCTGCTGCCGCCGGGCGTCAAACTCGGCCTGTCCAATATCGTAACGATGTACTGTGTGTTTTTCGTGGGTTGGCGGGAAGCGCTCGCGTTGGCGTTCCTCAAGTCATGCTTCATTTTCATTATTCGCGGCCTCACCGCCGGCGCCCTGAGCCTGTGCGGAGGGATTATTTCCGTACTGGTGATCATAATTTTATCCGCCATCTTCAAGGACAAAATTTCTTATCTGGTCATCAGCATTTTCGGGGCCATCGCGCATAATCTCGGTCAGTTGTCGGTTGTCCCGCTCTTCCTGGGGCAGACCTTCTCGGTGGTCTATTACACACCCATCCTGATTGTTTCGGGAATTATTATGGGAAGTTTGACCGGCGCCCTGTTGAAGGCGGTCATGCCGTTATTTAAGAACGTTTTTAAACCATAGCAGTACTAAAAAAAGGAGGTTATGTTATTATGAAAAAACTTATATCAATGGCCGCTGTGCTGACAGCCGGAGCGATGGTGTTGGCGGGATGCGGGACATCCGCGCCCTCGCCGTCTCCGGATGCAAACGCCGCCGCCGGCAGCGCTGCCGATACCGAAAGCGCGGCCAAAACCGGTCTTGGCGTGGTTACGTCCATAGCCAGATCGGCCAACGCCAAAGCCGGAACGGACGGCGCCGCGCACGCGGATTCCACCATTGCGGCCGTCACCGTCGACAGTACCGGGAAGATCGTCAAATGCGTCCTCGACACCGCTGAACCGACGGTCAGTTTTAACGCTTCCGGCGCGATTACGTCGGACAAGACAACCGAACAGCTTTCAAACCGGGAAATTCCCGACGCCGGCATTAAAAATGTTTCTTCCATCGGCAAGGGCTGGACCGAACAGGCGGATGCTTTTGCGGCATGGGCGGTGGGCAAGAGCGCGGCCGACGTGCAAAATCTCAAAGTCAAGCAGACCGACTCGGAGTCCGGCGTACCAGATAGCCCCGACCTCACCTCTTCGGTGACAATATCGGTCAGCTCATTTCAGGACGCGATCTCCAAAGCCGTAACGAACGCGGCCCAGCCGGATCCCAGCTTCCCCGCTGGTTCAAAATCCGGGCTTGGCGTATTTTCGGATATTTCAAGATCGACAGACGCGGCAAACGGTAAAGACGGCGCCGGCGCGATAAGCAACTATATCGCGTGGGTCACAGTGGACGGCTCAGGCAAAATTTTGGCCTGCAAACTGGACGCGGCGGAAGCCACTGTCAATTTCAGCGCCTCCGGAGCGGTCACCTCCGATAAAACCCGACAGTTGGCTTCCCAGCAGGGGGCCACAACCGACGGTATGAAAGCAGCGTCGTCCATCGGAAAAGGCTGGAAGGACCAGGCGGACGCCTTCGCCGTGTGGGCGGTTGGCAAAACCTCCGCCGACGTGACAAACCTCAAAGTCAAGCAGGTCGGAACCGAGTCCGGCGTGCCCGACAGCCCCGACCTCACTTCCTCTGTGACGATGTCGGTCAGCCCGTTTATGAACGCAATCGCAAAGGCAATCGCGAACGCGAAATAATCGGTAAATGGCGGCGCAAGAGGGCAAATCCCTTTGCGCCGCCATA
>Ga0123354_10012201_pt1 | contig 13312 bp, 11 predicted proteins | sample TergutLab28metaG_2_FD_97872 | JGI IMG/M metagenome (GOLD analysis project Ga0123354, IMG submission 97872) | Labiotermes labralis P4 segment gut microbial communities from Petit-Saut dam, French Guiana - Lab288 P4 | ecosystem: Host-associated > Arthropoda: Insects > Digestive system > Gut ...
GTGATGGAAAATTTATCGAAAGGATTGGTTCTTACAACCCGAATACGAATCCTGCTACAATAGATTTGAAATTTGACAGAGCTTTGTATTGGCTGCAAGTAGGTGCACAACCTACGGATACGGTAAAAAATATTCTCTCGGAACAAGGTGTGCTTCTTAAAAAGCACTTGTTAGGTGGAGTTAAAAAAGGCGCTTTCAATGAAGCGGAGGCTGAAACAAAATTCCAAAATTGGTTAGAGACCAAACAAAAATCACTTAAAGCGGAAGTCAGTAAAACGCTTGAAAAGGAAAGGGCTGCTACAAAAGTAATTTTAGATGCAGAAAAAGCTGCGAATAAAGCGAAAGCCGAAGCATTGGCTATTAAAAAAGCAGCTTTAGCTGCCGCAGCAGCTAAAGCTACTGCTACTGAAACAGAAGCTACGGATCCGGAACCGGAAAAACAGGAAGCCGCTCCTCCTGCTGCCGAATAAAGGTAAGATGGTGGAATGATATTAAAGGTGAAGAAATTGGTTTAAACGAACTTTTCTTCACCTTTATAATATGATCAAATTGAATTATCCGTAAAACTTCTTTACGTTTTTCATACGATTCTCAGATAAAAAAGCTAATTTTGTCGAAGAAATTCAGATTATGAATCCCGGAATATTTGACAAACTCAAAACGCTGGCGGAAGCTGCCAAGTACGATGTTTCCTGCGCATCGAGCGGGACAACGCGCGATAACCCGGGAAAAAATCTTGGCTCGACGGCAGGGTGGGGGATTTGTCACAGTTTTACGGAAGATGGACGTTGCGTTTCGCTTTTGAAAATAATGCTGACCAATCATTGCATTTACGATTGCGCTTATTGTATGAATCGCAGGAGCAACGACATTCCTCGAAATACATTTTCCGTATCGGAATTGGTTGAGTTGACGCTTGAATTTTATCGTAGAAATTACATTGAAGGGTTATTTTTGAGTTCGGGCATTGTCCGTAACGCCGATTACACGATGGAACGTATGGTGAGAGTAGCCAAAGATTTACGATTGGTACACCGTTACAACGGTTATATTCACTTGAAAAGCATTCCGGGCGCCAGTCGCGAACTGATTACGGAAGCCGGATTGTATGCCGATCGGTTGAGTTGTAACATAGAGATACCGTCGGAGGAAAATCTGCGGATTATCGCTCCCGAAAAAAATTATCAAAACGTTTATCGCCCGATGCATTACATCCAGCAGGGATTTCTACAAGGCGCGGAAGAAAAGAAAAAATACCGTCATGCGCCGCGATTCGCACCTGCAGGGCAAAGTACACAAATGATTATTGGAGCGACTCCCGACGACGACCGTAAAATTCTGACTTTAGCCGACTCACTTTATCAGCGTCCGGCTATGAAACGCGTGTATTATTCGGGGTATATTCATATTAATACCTACGATACCCGTTTGCCTGCGTTGCCGGCTCCGCCGATGGTTCGTGAAAACCGGCTTTATCAGGCGGATTGGCTGATGCGTTTTTATCAATTCAAAGTCAATGAGATTGTCGATGAAACTCATCCGCTTCTGGAGTTGGATATTGACCCTAAATTAGCTTGGGCTTTGCGACATCCCGAATTTTTTCCGGTTAACATTAACACGGCGGATTATGAGACGATTTTGCGGGTGCCGGGGATAGGAGTAAAATCCGCTCAACTGATTGTCGCTTCTCGCAAACACGGACGTTTGACATCCGAGCATTTGAAAAAAATGGGAGTTGTGATGAAACGTGCAAGTTATTTTATCACATGCAATGAATTGACTGCTTATACAGTGCATGAAGCCGGCGTCGAATACATCCGTAATGCGTTGACTGCATCGAAGAAAAGGAAAAAACAAGACGACAGGCAGTTGAAAATTAGTTTTGAGAGTTAAAAAATGCTGTTCTTCCTCTACGACAATACTTTCGACGGTTTGTTGACTTGTGTGTTCGATGCTTTCAACCGTAAGGAGTTTCCGGAAAAAATTACCGGAGAAAACGAACAGCTTCCTTTATTTACCGAATCGTTTCGAGTCATTACCGATGATGCTAAAGCCGACCGCGTCTTGAAAGCGCTCAAGAGAAAAATATCCAAGCCGGCGCTCGATATGCTTTTTATTTCATACTTGTCGGAATTAGACGGAATTGAAATCCGCATTTTCCGGTATATCCAAAAAGCGCTATCTGCCGAAAAAAGTATTGAAACCAATTTTGCCGATCCGGATGTGTTGGAATTATCGAAAATCTACAAGAAAGTCAATCGGGAAGAAGACCGAATCCGTCAGTTTGTTCGTTTTCAGAAAACAGTCGACGGATTGTATTTTGCCGCAATGAATCCGATGTATAATGTGTTGCCGCTAACGGCTCGCTTTTTCAAAACCCGCTATGCCGACCAGGCATGGATAATCTATGATGTAAAAAGGGAATACGGACTTTATTATGATTTGAAAACGGTGGAAACCGTTCATTTCGAACAGCTTCCGGTTGCGTTGGAAACCGGAAGACTTACCTCTGATCAATTGGATGAATACGAAAAAACTTTTCAGAATTTATGGAAAGATTACCTGAAAGCCATTACGATTCGTGAACGCTACAATCTAAAACTGCAACGGCAACACATGCCGAAGCGATTCTGGAAATATTTAACGGAAAAGCAGGGATAAATCAGATATTTGCTTGTAGGCATCTTCAAATATATATAATTCTTGAATACCTGCGGTTTTAGTTAGCAGCGTCGAATTTCTTATCTTCGAATCAATCCAAAGCTTCCGCATTTCGTCAATCTGATATTTGTCGTTGATTACTAACGGTTTTGCAGGATAAAGCCAAACCTGTAATAAGCTATTATCATCATACTCACAATAGATAATCGTTGAATCAATTCTTAAATAGGAATAATAAAAACGATATCCACAGCTCTTGTTATTCTTGCCGTCACACATTAAACTCTTGTACATTGCCAATGATGCAAACAATTCTGCTTGCAAAACTTGTAAATCTTCGGGAGAAAAGAATTTCAAATGGTTATAATAATGTATCTTTTGGATAATATTAGAATATAGCGAACTATCAATCACACAAGTGATATTCGACAAGCTATTGAAGTAAGAGGCTACCTTTTTATGTAGGTCATTAACAGAAGCAGGAATCTCAATATCGCTATACGTTGTATTCAACATTAAACTATTCCCGGTTGAATGAAGATAGTGGTAAAAATCAAGTTTAAACAACGATTGATAAGGTAGAAGCCGTAGAGGGATTCTGCTCAAGGTAGCCGTTATTTTTATATTGGATGCAGTGAGCAATTTCTCCATAATTTCAATATCCCCCAGAAGCAACTCGGAATAAACATCCGTAAACTCTTTTTTATTAGATTCATCCTTGTTGAAAGGAAAAATATTCCCTGATGTTAAATTAAGCAGGTTGTCAATTGATAGGTTCGAATGTTCTGCAAGAATCGTTATTTCATCAATCTTAAACGGGACTTTATTGTTCATTCGTCGATAAGCCGTTTCTTTGCTTATCGAAAGTAATTTCGTCAGATAATCCACTGGTTTTTCATCATCCGGTAGTTGCCTGAGAATTTCATCGATAATTTTTTTGTTATTGCTTTTCATTTCTTTGTTTAGATAAACGGACATTCTAAAAAAAAGAATGTCCGTTTATTTATGTAAATTTTATTTACTTTGCAGTTTCTTGCTCAAATTTAATATAGTCTTTTATTAACGTTGGAACCACTGTTGTTAGGGTAGCTGTATTCAGCGCCGTCATTTCGTTTAAATGAGGTAGGTGTAAAGCTCCCACACCGGTTGTTGTTGTAGAAAAAAGTTCCAATATCGAAAAGGGTTGAGGAGTTTGCGGGGAATCAACCCCGATAGCTACTTGTGCCTTCAAGTGAATAACACTTGTCAAAAAAAAGAACATGCACATCGTATAAAATAATTGTCTTGTCTTCATTAATATTTAATCATTATTTGCCACATTTGTTTTTTCTCAAATTAGTCGCTTATAGAGCATGCCGAATATTATGAATTTTTATGGGGCAAAGATAATGTTATATTTGTCAATATGAATAATGTTTACAGTTAAATAATGTTAATGTTATTATAAATAGTTAATCAAGTATTTACTCTATACACAATATAGTATTTTTTTGTTCGTATAATTAATAGTGACAAGAATCATTTATTGTTACGAACATTTAACATTTTATGCTAATATAAGTAATAGTTTATCTTTTTATGAAAATGTATTATATTTTGATATTTGGAACAGTCTCTTTTAAAAAAATAATGTGTTCAAAACAAAAGTAAAACTTTTCCCCGATTCAGTTTCAAATATGAAGAAAAATAGCGAAATTTGCAGCTTTTAGGAACATAAAAATTTACATAATCATGACAAAAAGCGCTTTACAAATCGCAAGGGCTGCCTATAAGCCCAAAGTTCCAAAAACATTGGAAGGTATTGTAAAAATACAGGAAGGACAACCCACTCAATCGGTTTCCGATCAGGAAGCTATTAAAGAATTATTTCCGAACACGTATGGAATGCCGCTCATTACCTTTGTCTCCGGCACTGAGAAGAAAGAATATCCACCGATGAACGTCGGCGTAATTCTGTCCGGCGGGCAAGCTCCGGGTGGTCACAATGTTATTGCCGGAATTTTTGACGGCATTAAAAGTATGAATCCTCACAGCCGGCTGTATGGTTTCATTTTAGGTCCCGGAGGACTAATTGAACATAATTACGTCGAATTAACGAAGGGTATCATTGACGAATACCGCAATACGGGCGGCTTCGACATTATCGGGTCGGGGCGTACTAAATTAGAGACCGAAGAACAATTTGAAAAGGGATTAATCATTCTAAAAAAATTAAATATCAAAGCTTTGGTTATTATCGGCGGAGATGATTCCAATACAAATGCATGCGTTTTAGCTGAATATTATGCACATACCAAAGCGGGCGTACAAGTGATCGGATGTCCGAAAACCATCGACGGCGATTTGAAAAACGATTGGATCGAAACTTCCTTCGGATTCGATACGGCTTGCAAAGTGTATTCGGAAGTCATCGGTAATATCCAACGCGACTGTAATTCCGCTCGAAAATATTGGCATTTTATTAAACTGATGGGGCGTTCGGCTTCTCATATCGCCTTGGAATGTGCGTTGCAGGTACAGCCCAATATCTGTTTGATTTCAGAAGAAATAGAATCAAAAAATTTATCGCTCGACGATGTTATTCAATACATTGCCGATATTGTTGCTAAACGGGCGGAACAGGGAAGCAATTTCGGAACCGTTTTGATTCCGGAAGGTTTGATTGAATTTATTCCGGCAATGAAAAAGCTAATCCACGAACTGAATGATTATCTCGCTCATCACGAAGATGAATTTAAACGAATCAAACGTTCCCATCAATTGGTGCATATTACTGAAAAACTAAGTCCTGAAAATGCGAAAATCTATGCCAGTCTTCCGGAAAATGTCGCCCGTCAGCTCACGCTCGACCGCGACCCGCACGGAAACGTTCAGGTTTCGATGATAGAAACAGAAAAGTTATTAGCCGAAATGGTTGGCAATCGTTTGGCTGAAATGGCAAATGAAGGAAAATATAATGGAAAATTTGCTTCTCAGGTTCATTTCTTCGGGTATGAAGGGCGTTGCGCCGCTCCTTCGAATTATGACGCCGACTACTGCTACTCGTTAGGATTCACGGCAGCCGGATTAATTAGCTTTGGTAAAACCGGTTATATGTCGTCTGTCCGGAATACGACAGCTCCGGCTTCAGAATGGATTGCAGGAGGAGTTCCCATCACCATGATGATGAATATGGAACATCGGCACGGACATTTAAAACCGGTGATACAAAAAGCTTTAGTAAAATTAAATGGAAAGCCTTTCAAGACATTTGCCACTCATCGCGACGCTTGGGCTATTAATACCGATTATGTTTATCCGGGACCGATTCAATACTTTGGACCAACCGAAGTATGCGACCAGCCCACCATAACATTGCAGATTGAACAAAACAAGCGATTGATGAAATAATAAAATAAAACGATGAAGTATATCATTTTGCTTGGCGACGGAATGGCTGATGAACCTATCGAATCGTTAGGCAATTTAACCCCTTTACAATTCGCCCGAACGCCGAATATGGACCGGTTAGCGAAAAAAGGGAATACGGGTTTGTTAGCTACCGTTCCCGATGGAATGCATCCTGGAAGCGAAGTAGCAAATCTCTCGGTATTGGGATACAATCCCGTAGAAGTTTTAGAAGGGCGGGGAGCATTGGAAGCGGCGAGCATGGGAATCGATATTTTACGAGGAGAAATGGCGATGCGATGCAACTTGATTTGTATTGAAAACGGGAAAATCAAAAATCATTCGGCAGGGCATATTTCCAATGAAGAAGCGGAAATTTTGATTCATTATCTGAATGAAAAGCTTGGGAGCGAACGGCTCCAATTTTTCGCAGGCGTTTCGTATCGCCACTTGCTAAAAATAAAAGGTGGAGACAAACGGTTGGATTGTACTCCGCCCCACGACGTCATGGGAACCGATTTCAAGGAAGTGTTGATTCGCCCTTTATCCGCTGATTCGCAAGCGACGGCTGATTTTTTGAACGGCTTAATCATTCAATCGCAAATGTTGTTGGAAAATCATCCGGTGAATCAAAAGAGGAAAGCCGAAGGGAAAGACCCTGCGAACAGTATTTGGCTTTGGTCGCCCGGATACAAGCCGCAAATGAAAAAACTTTCCGAAGAAAATCCGATTCAAACAGGAGCCGTTATCTCCGCTGTCGATTTAATTAAAGGTATTGGAATTTATGCCGGCTTGGAAAGTATTAACGTAGTTGGAGCTACCGGTTTGTATAATACAAATTATGAAGGGAAAGCGCAAGCAGCTCTCAAAGCTTTGAAAGAAAAGGATTTTGTTTTTCTTCATATTGAAGCGAGCGATGAAGCCGGTCACGAAGGCGACGTCGAATTAAAAATAAAAACGATTGAAGACATCGACCACCGCGTTTTGAAAACGCTTATGGAAGAGACAGAAAAGTGGGAAGAACCGGTTACGATCGCCTTATTGCCCGACCATCCTACCCCATGCCGGATTAAAACGCACACTAATTCGCCCGTACCTTTTGTGATTTACAAACCCGGCGCTTCTCCCGATGCTGTTACGGAGTTTAATGAATTTTCGGTTAAGCAGGGAAAATACGGCTTATTAAAAGGAAATGAATTTATTAAAGCATTTTTTGAATGAGATAATGATACTTGATCAACTATAAACGCCGTTTGTACAATTGACCGCATCAATGAAATAAAGAATGATTTTTTCGTTAATCAATGTTAATTATATCAATCGCTTGATTTTTTATCATAATTTTGCACGCTAAATCAATAAAAATATGGACAACAAGAGATACGAACTGAATAAAAACTTAGCGCAAATGCTAAAAGGGGGTGTGATTATGGATGTTTCAACTCCCGACCAGGCAAAAATAGCGGAAGCGGCAGGGGCTGCTGCTGTGATGGCATTGGAAAGAATCCCTGCGGATATTCGTGCAGCGGGAGGTGTTTCTCGGATGAGCGACCCCAAGATGATTAAAGGAATACAAGCAGCCGTGACCATTCCTGTAATGGCTAAAATCAGAATCGGTCATTTTGTAGAAGCTCAGATTCTGGAAGCTTTGGAAATTGATTATATCGACGAAAGTGAAGTGCTTACTCCAGCCGACGATAAGTATCATGTCAACAAAACCAAATTCAAGGTTCCATTTGTTTGCGGAGCGAAAAATATCGGCGAAGCTTTACGTAGAATACAGGAAGGTGCAGCTATGATACGGACGAAAGGTGAACCCGGCACGGGCGACGTGATTCAGGCAGTCAGACATCTTAGAGCTATGAACGAGGAAATCAGAAGAATACAAAGCATGGGCGAAGATGAATTGTTCTTCCAAGCAAAAGAACTTCAAGTTCCGTATGAACTGATAAAATATGTGCATGAAAACGGAAAACTTCCGGTGGTGAATTTTGCTGCAGGAGGGGTTGCTACTCCCGCCGACGCCGCTTTGATGATGCAACTCGGAGCAGAAGGCGTTTTTGTAGGGTCGGGTATTTTCAAGTCGGGAAATCCTGCAAAAAGAGCGCAAGCCATTGTGAAGGCAGTTACCAACTATAATAATCCGCAAATTTTGATGGAAGTTTCCGAAAATTTGGGTGAAGCCATGGTCGGAATCAACGAAGATGAAATCAATCTTCTGATGGCGGAAAGAGGAATATAAGTGAATGAAAATAGGAGTGCTGGCTCTGCAAGGAGCTTTTATTGAACACCGGAAAAAACTGGAAGAGTTAGGTATCGACTCTTTTGAAATCAGAAATAGAAACGATTTAACTTCGACTATGGGGGGGATTATTCTACCCGGAGGGGAAAGTACGACGATAGGAAAACTTCTGTGTGATTTAGATATGCTTGAGGAGCTTAAATCGCAAATAAAGAATGGTTTGCCGGTCTTTGGAACTTGTGCTGGGATGATTTTGCTCGCTAAAGAGGTGGACGGCGGACAGTCCTGGTTACAGATTATGAACATCGCCGTGAAGCGGAACGCTTATGGACGCCAACTCGGAAGTTTCTTTGTCGAAGCTAATTTTAAAGACGTGGGCATAGTCCCGATGACGTTTATCCGCGCACCTTACATCACGCAGGCAGGCTCGTCGGTGACCCTCTTGTCGGAGGTAGAAGGTAGAATCGTAGCGGCAGAAGAGAAAAATATGCTCGTTACTTCTTTCCATCCCGAATTGACTTCTTCTTCCAAAGTTCACAGGTATTTTATAGAAAAGTTTTGTAGGAAACAGAACTAATTATCATACAATCAAATCTTTCAACTTGACCGGATTCAATATTGTACCGTTTTTCCTTTTTATACTGATAATCCCCTCATCAATCATTTCGGAAAGACTTCGTGATAAGGACGGTCGAGTGACGCCGAAATAAGCCGCCAATTCGGTTTGATTGAGGTCTAACGTAAATTGCAAATTATCTGTTCTTGCCAATAGATATTGTGCAATTTTTCCTTTAATAGTTTTTGTGGAAAGCACTTTCAACCGTTCGGATAAGGAACTGGCTCGATTTGAACTAAATGTCATAAATCCTTGTAAAAACTCTTCATTACAACTCAGTTGCTGAATAATTGAATTCTTTGAAATAAGTATCAGTTCACAATCTTCAAGAGCGACAACGTCAACCGGAAAACGATTGTTTGAAGCAAACAAAAGCGCCGGAGCCAAAGCATTGGGAGCTTTAATAATCTCAATATTTAATACGGTTCCCGAATCGGAAATTATTTCGGCGCGTGCGCTCCCTTTCAATAAAATGTATAATGCGTTAACGATAGCTCCCTGTTGAGCAATACATTCTCCTTTTTTGAAATGTTTACTATTGTAAGTAATTTCATTAAGGAAATGTTCTCTTTCATTGACAGGAATATTCATGCACACCGGACATAAAAATAAATCATCGATATTCATAATCGTTCAGTTTTATAATGCAAATTTAACCTAATTATTTTTACTAGCGTAACGAATGTTACACTTTTTTTGTCTGTCCTTTTGTACATTTGCAAAATTTTAAAAAATAAAAATATGTTTTGTTTTCAATGTCAAGAAACAGCCAAAGGTACAGGCTGTACAATTAAAGGAGTTTGTGGAAAAATGAACGATTTGGCAAATCTTCAGGATTTATTAATCTATCAACTAAAAGGAATATCCAAAATGGCTATTCATTTGCGGGTAAAAGGAGTAGAAATGCCAGAAGTGAACCGGTTTATTGTGGATGGGCTTTTTATGACCATCACCAATGCTAATTTTGATAAGGAACGTTTCATAAAAAAAATCAACGAAACTTTTCTTATCGCAGATAAAGTAAAAAATAGACTTATTGAAAAGAGTGACAATGATTTGCCAAATGACTACGATTGTTTGATGTGGAAAGCTGATACGCTTGAAGAAATGGAAGAAAAAGCAACACACGTCGGCGTTCTTTCTACCCCAAATGAAGATATTCGCTCGTTACGCGGAATGTTGACATACGGGTTAAAAGGAATGGCTGCTTATGTGGAACACGCTTCTAATTTAGGGTTTGAAGATACTACTATTTATGCGTTTATGCAAGAAGCATTAGTCGCGACGACGAACGATAGCTTTTCTATTGAAGAACTTACAGGCTGGGTGTTGAATTGTGGAGAGATAGGAGTCAAAGCGATGGCTTTGCTCGACAAAGCCAATACGTCAACCTATGGTAATCCGGAGATAACGAAAGTAAATATCGGAGTTCGGTATAATCCCGGTATTTTAATTTCGGGACATGACCTTCGGGATATTCAAGATTTGCTGGAACAGACCGAAGGAACCGGAGTCGATGTTTATACGCACAGCGAAATGCTTCCTGCACATTATTATCCGGCGTTTAAGAAATATAAGCATTTTGCTGGAAATTACGGAAATGCATGGTGGAAGCAGGTCGATGAGTTTGAGCCGTTTAACGGACCGATTCTTTTTACTACCAACTGTATTGTTCCGCCATCTTCCAGAGCTACTTATACAGACAGGATTTATACCACAGGTTCTGCCGGATTTACAGGATGTATGCATATTGCAAATCGCGTGGATGGGAAACCGAAAGATTTTTCTCCGATTATCGAGCATGCCAAAAAATGCAAAGCGCCTATTGAAATCGAAAGAGGAGAAATTATTGGCGGTTTCGCTCATGCTCAAGTATTTGCTTTAGCAGACAAAGTGGTAGATGCCGTGAAATCGGGAAAAATTCGTAAATTTATTGTTATGAGCGGTTGCGACGGACGCATGAAGAGCAGGGAATATTATACACAGTTTGCTGAAAAATTACCTAAAGATACGGTTATTCTCACCGCCGGCTGTGCAAAATATCGTTATAACAAATTGCCTTTAGGTGATATTGGCGGAATCCCAAGGGTTTTAGACGCCGGTCAATGTAATGATAATTACTCATTGGTAGTCATAGCGTTAAAGTTAAAAGAAATATTGGGATTGGATAATGTGAATGATTTGCCGATTGCTTATAACATTGCGTGGTATGAACAGAAAGCTGTGATTGTATTGTTGGCTCTTTTATCGTTGGGCGTAAAAAATATACATATAGGTCCTACAATGCCTGGATTCTTATCGCCGAATGTTGCAAAAATTCTTGTAGAAAACTTTGGAATTGCAAGCATTGGAACTATAGATGACGATATAGAGTTGTTATTGCGATAACGTAAATTTTCCGGCTGCTGTTCGTATTTTTGCGAATAACAAAATATTCGTATCTTTGCAACTCTAATGAAGTAATAAATATTCACATAATAAAAACGACAATAATGAAACACGTAATCATTGGAGGAGTGGCGGGAGGCGCCACCGCAGCAGCCAGAATTCGCAGAATGGATGAATTTGCCGAAATTATTATTCTTGAAAAAGGTAGCTATATCTCGTATGCCAACTGTGGATTACCGTATTATATCGGGGGAACAATAGAAGACCGTGACGAGCTTTTCTTGCAAACGCCCGAATCTTTCGGAACACGATTCAATGCGGATGTGCGAGTCGAAAATACGGTGGTCAATATCCATACAACTGAAAAAACAGTAACTGTCCGTCGGGCGGACGGAAGCGAATATATCGAAACTTACGACAGATTATTGCTTTCGCCGGGAGCTTTGCCCGTAAAACCGCCGCTGGAAGGAATCAATTTGGATGGTATATTTACTTTGCGCGATATTCCGGATACCGACCGCATCAAAAATTATCTGAATACGCATAAAGTTCAAAAAGCAGTCATAGTCGGCGCCGGATTTATCGGGCTGGAAATGGCTGAAAACCTGCATCATGCCGGAGCTGAAGTTTCTATCGTGGAAATGCTGAATCAAGTGATGGCGCCCGTCGATTTTTCGATTGCTTCGCATGTGCATCAACATTTATTGAAAAAAGGAGTAAAACTTTATTTGGAACAAACCGTAGAACGTTTTGAGCAAAAAGACGGAAAAATCAACGTATGTTTGAAAAGCGGTAAAATTATTCCTGCGGATATGGTTTTATTATCCATTGGCGTTCGTCCCGAAACTTCGTTAGCTAAAATTGCTGGTCTGAAAATCGGTGAAACCGGCGGCATTTGGGTGAATGAATATTTGGAAACTTCTGCAAAAGATGTCTATGCCGTTGGCGACGCCATAGAATTTCCTCATCCGTTAACGGGTAAACCTTGGTTGAACTATTTAGCCAATCCAGCCAATCGTCAAGGGCGCTTGGTCGCCGATAATATGGTAAAAGGCAATACCGGAAAATACGAAGGTGCTATCGGAACGGCTATTGCTAAAGTATTCGATATAACTGTGGCAACCACAGGTTTAGCTGCAAAAAGGCTGAAGCAATTAAACATTCCTTATCAGAGTTCAAACACCCATTCAGGCTCTCATGCAGGTTATTATCCGGGAGGTACTCAAATGAGTATCAAACTGACGTTTGACCCTGAAAGCGGGAAATTATACGGAGCGCAAGGCGTGGGGTACGATGGCGTGGACAAACGCATCGACCAGATTGCTTTGCTAATCAAATTGGGCGGAAGCGTGTTTGATTTGACGAAAGTGGAACATTGTTATGCGCCGCCATTTTCATCGGCGAAAGACCCTGTTGCAATTGCCGGATATACGGCTTGCAATATCGTAAACGGGCGAATGCCTGTTGTCCATTGGCGGGAAATGCAGGCGGCAAATCCCGATGAAGTAATCCTTTTGGATGTGCGCACCAAAGAAGAAACAGCCGGCAGACAAATCATTCGAGGCTCGTTGAATATTCCGGTGGATGAGTTACGTGAACGCTTGGACGAAATTCCCCGAAATAAACCGATTTACGTCTATTGCGCCGTAGGATTGCGGGGATATTTAGCATTACAAATATTAACGCAACGGGGATTTACCAATGTAAAGAATCTTTCGGGCGGATATAAGACGTATTACGCGGCGACTTACTGCAAAAATTTTTAGAAAGTATGGAATTGGTTCTAATTCTTTTTGTATTAAACAATATTCTCATTTATCTAAAAGCCAGTCAATTGCATTAACCTGTTTCACACCGTTGTGGCTACCTGTTTCATAATCCATTGTAATAAGCAAACGCTCATTAAAGTCGGGGATTTTTGCAAACGGTGCAAGTTCACGTTCACGCGTTTTTTGCTCTTTTACCGTGTACGCTACTTGGATATATTTTGTGTAGCCGTTTTTGTCCCGAACAACAAA
>Ga0123354_10012203_pt1 | contig 13312 bp, 9 predicted proteins | sample TergutLab28metaG_2_FD_97872 | JGI IMG/M metagenome (GOLD analysis project Ga0123354, IMG submission 97872) | Labiotermes labralis P4 segment gut microbial communities from Petit-Saut dam, French Guiana - Lab288 P4 | ecosystem: Host-associated > Arthropoda: Insects > Digestive system > Gut ...
CCACCCCGGCCAAACCACAACGTAACACCAACACACATCGAACCAGAGCAATACAACCCATGAAATGACTCAACAAATAAGTCGCAAGCTCCTGAGGATGGATGTATTAACATCTGAAACATGTTGAGCATTAAATAATGGAATAAAAAAGCAAGTGACATCAAGTTGGTCTCTCTTTATTCAACTATCAAGATGATGCATGGTCCAATAAACATAAGATTAGTCTGTATGTTGTGGTTTAAAAACAGATATTAAAAAATATTTAAGTATATGTGGAGTTTATGAAGATAAAACTACACATTCATAAAGATGACATTTTATTTACAAAAGACACACAGTTGCCATACATACTCTTTGTTCAAACCCACATTGTAGATTAAATAAAACAGTAAACAATTTTTGACAGTAGAGCAATTTACATGGTGAGTAGGGAGACAACCAAACAGTGACATGCATGGTTGTGAGCAGTCTATGTAATATGTAGTTAGGCCCAATACACATTGCAAACTGGGGGTGCAAAATTGATGTCACATACATTCAATACTCATTTACTCTTCATGACTATTATGGAAGGGGAAATAAAACTATCAAAAAACTGTGTCATGAAAATGCTTCTCTATAACTTATATCAAACTGTAAACATAATTTTTAAAAGAATCTGAGGCATTTTTATGCTGTTTACTTAAATTAAATAACCACTTTGGTTTAATAACAACTGAAATTTAAATGGCTAATATGCTGTTGGAATTTGCTTATAACTGCCCTCTTCTGTGATGATGTTTGGCAGTTGTGACGAAAAACAATACACCAATACACATCCAATGCTCTTCCAAGACACAAACTTGGATTCAGAATATATGTTCCAGTGTGTTTATTCACATTAGTTTGTTCACTTCTTAAGTCCCAATTTTTTGAGTGTCTTCAGATCTAGCTCACCATAGTAGTCTTCACTGCAGGTTTTCGTGAAATAGAAGACAAGATTTTTTCTAGGTTAAGTTGCCATGGATGAATCTTTAGAACTAGTGGTTAGACTCATATATTTCATTCTCTTACTTGCTCAAATGCACTGGAATGATATATGCAATCAACAAAACATACTGGACTCCAAATGAAACAGTGTCTTGTGTTACCTCAGCTACATGTTTTCATACACCATGGTAGACTTGTAAATTTCCAAGTATCAAATTCAAATACCTATTACAATATTTTCTCATACTCATAGTAGCTTTTTTCTCAGTTAAACTATTATATTGAAAATAGAGGTAAAATTAAAATACTGTGTGTTAAAATTCACCTCTATAGGGTTTTCAGATAATGACATTGTGAACATGCTTGTAAACGTGAGTAGGCCCAGTAATAAACTATTTTATTTTTTTTTATTCTGGTCTTTATTAAGTTTCTTTGAATAAAGGGGCTTTTAGTTTTTATTAATATTATTTTTTATAGGTTTGTTACAATTTATTCCTGTTTCTTATTCACACATAAATATGGAACACCAAATGCAATATTCAGAGTATCTAAATAAGAATTAGAATTAGGAAACAAAATAACTTATTGTAATTTTAAATGTTGTCATAATGGTTCCATTTTGAAAGGGTAAAATGGTATGAAAAATATAATTAGGTGCATATCATGTAAACAGATTTAAATTTGAACATGGTACTTCAATTTTTAATTGAATTAATTATTTTTATTGAAAACAGAAGTACAGATAAGAGAAAATATTGGATAATATGCAGTTGAATATGAAATTAGGTAATTATGAGGCCTGATAATGTTATCATGGCATATTAAAATATGTAGTCAACAAGACAAATACCACAAATGTTTGATTGGACTTAAGTATTGTTGTGTTGACTGAACATATCATACATACAGAACTAGTGGTGACCAAAGATGCACTTTTCTGTGTAGCTCAGGGTGTAATTTTCAGTGTTTATTACTTCAGAATAAATTCTGTACTTTAAGTCACATTTTAACATTACTAAATCACCAGTATATCTACAAGACTGTTTCTAGCATGACAGACTACTTTACATTGGCTCAGAATAGAGTTTGTACTCTGAATTCATGTTACTATGGTGTGGGAAGTTATATTTCTGACATTTCAGAGACCACGATGTGACTTTGAATATGAAATTAGGTAGAAATTGCAGAATTTAATTTCTAGGAGACACAAGAATAAAAGTATGGCTGAAACTGAACAGTTTGTTTCAGGTTTGTTTTGTCCTCTGAAGTAAATAGGTTTTGTTAATTGCACCTGAAAAACTTACTTTCCCATTTCACAATACTCCATTCATTATCCACAGGCATTATTACTGTTTAACTTCTTCTGTAAATATTCGGCAACTTTTATACCTGTTCTATTAATGATTATATATAGCACCTTAATGTCATGGTGACCATGCAATTGAGCAAAACGAATAGTTGTATGGAAATATGAATAGAAATCTTTGGTGGGAACCGGACTTACTTTTTAAAAATAACACACCTGTGCATACAAACAGTCCCCGTGGTTCTGTATGCTGTCAGAGGGTAAACAGTTTTTTCCAGCACATGGTGCTGGAAGTAATGTTTGAACAGAGAAGTAACCAGAGCCAGAGCTTGAAGCATTACCAGTGTACATGCAAATACCCTGTTTAAAGTGACCCTTAAAACATCAGCTCTCAGTTTTTTTAGTTTGCAAGTTATCAGTAAGTGACAACAGTCCTTATCTGATGTCATGTAGGAAGTCATTACAGCTTCAAGGTTCAGTGAATTGTCTGCTCAAGCATAGCAGACTTCGGAACATGTTTGTGTGTGTGTGTGTGTGTGTGTGTGTGTGCACGTGTATGTGTATTGTTTATTCCTCTATTGCTCATTAAAATTCTCTTGAAAGCATTTTAATCAAGTTATGATTGTATTTCTTGTGCAGTTTAACATTGTAGGCAAGTATGAGATAAAGTAAGTTGTACATGTCAGATGTAGTGAGCTCTGTAAAGAATAACAGTATTTTGGATTTGTTGTTACCTTTAATGTAGACTATGATGTCTATAGGTTGAAGAAGCATAAGTTTCTAATAACATAACATTAAGCATGGAAGGCTAATAGAACTAGCCCATTAAGTTGGTGACAAAGAAAGTGCAACTTAGTCTGTGTTTGTGTAAGACCATAAAACATGGGGTGGAAGATGGTTTTGTTTCTTCCACAGTTGTTTGTTTATATTTTGTGATTGTTTTTAGTATTAGACTAAATTAATTATGGAAATTAGTGGTAATTTTATGCTTCTCCTTGTGATGGGGGTGGAGAGGGCCTATTTTGGTTATTCTGGGGACGGGGTTTATTGGGCTTGTTGGGGGCTGCGGCTGGAGGGGAGCTTCGGCCCTGTGAGTTGTTGTTGAGTCCTGCTAGAAGTTCGCTCTTGCGGATGCTCTTGAGATCCAAGTCGCCATAGTAGTCTTCACTGTTGTGGTAATGGTTAGAAGTAGAAGGGAGAAAAAGAGAAATAGAAAACAATAGTGAGAATGATGATTATACATGCACATGCTGTGCCCACAACTCTTTGAAGTACCATCTGCTGTCCAGAATAAAGTGTGACCAAAGACATAAAACAGTAATCTGTTAGGCTCGTATTAAAAAACATGTTTGTACAAACAAGGATACTTATTTATAAGTTTTATGTACTTATAAGCAGCATAAAATTACTGTAGCATTGATTAATCAACAAATGCCAATTAGTAAATGAGAGTGTTCCTGCTGTGAACAAACATCCAAAGTTGACTTCATGACACAAAATTAAAAGACTAGTCTTTAGAAATTACATTACAGTTAATAACGGTCTTGCATTTGAATGATCAGTGTGTAAATTAATTTCATTAATGTATGCACGTAATCGAGAAACATAACATACCACATGTGAGACATGTTTCCTTTTTATACTGATATCACCTAACAATTCAACCAGTAACTCTTTGGTATATTAAAAAAAATGCGAAGAGTGACAACTTCGTCACGTATGTCCGTCTGAATGGAACGACTTTTCTCTCGCCTCACGGATTTTCGTGAAATGGTATATTGGGGTTTTCTACTAACCTGTGAAAAGCAGATTCGTGTGTGGTTAAAATCTGACAAAAATGACGGACAATTTACATGGGCACATATGCAAATTTACGACATCTCGTTGAATTCACGAGTTAAAAAAACGTCTGCATTAACAACTGTAGCGAAAACAAACCCGCACCTTCTATGTTACCTAGACATCTTCTCCCGAATTCATGACGCCTGCCAGATGATACAAGAACTATGAGAGCAGCAGAGGGGCCGAAACAAGACTGCCTATGGTGTACGCCATGACGTGGTACACAGACTTTACCAAGACGCTTTTGACTGTCAAAATTTTGTATGGTTGCACGGTACATGCATGATTACAATTATTTGCCCCCATAAGAAAAGTAGGGCCTCCCGTATATCGATTTTGACTAAACTCACTTAAACCAATCAGCATTATTTTATTTGCATATCTGTTACATAGAATTTCACCCAACCCGGAAAACACACGTGGAAAAAAACGGACAGAAATTCATATACGGCTCCCAAGTAAAGTATGGTTTTCACTCCATGTATTGTAACGAACATCACAATCGCTCAATCATTTCCCGAGTCCAATTTTATCCGAATCGAACGAAAACTATAGGAAACAGAACCATTTTTTTTACTTCACGCCCTTATCCAGGACTTTTTCTGCACCGATTTTCACGCACCTCGTAACTGCTCAACGGTATTACATGCACAACTACGTCGAATGTCACCAACATCGGCCAGATATGGAAGGTACGGATAGAAATCCATTTGCGACCTTCAGTGAAGTGTGACTCACTAGACCAATTTTCACGAATCTCATGTCTGCTGTGTAACTTGCTATAAGAATCTGCTCTACAGATTTTCATGAAAACCCCAACAAAGCGTTTAGTCGCGATAATCTGCCAAAGACATACGGATGGACGGGGTCTCTATCTGGGGATTTAAGTTTATTAGGTTGAGAACATCTAAAATTGTTTACGATCGTAGTTGATAATATGGCGCCAAAAACTGGCGGTCAAACGTGCGAGGTCCGAGCAATTTCGCATTGCTATTTCTGTCATATGTTTAACCGCATCGTACATATGTAATATAGTTTGGATGAACTGTTTCCGCTCTGTGAATGTTGGTGCTATGTACAGACGCAAATGCATGAAATACGACGAGGGCTGACTACTTGACGATGAAGATGGAGTCACTAAGCTCCACCGAAACGTCTTCACTATCTACCATTTGACACCGAATAACATTCCCGAAGACTCGGACCTTCGAGTGTGAATTAGTTGGATCATTCTTTCTTTTCAAAAGAGGTAAGCAGAATTATTAGAATTATGACAGTATAAATTAAGAGGGCAAATGAGGACGTAGTGATCCGAACAGGCCTGAATATTCGTTATATTTCCTGTCTTGTTTATGAATGGTCATAACATTCCATAACCTAATTGTGTGCATCAGTCTGTTAAAAAAACATGTTTTCTAGACATTTGAAACTTCACATTCAGTGTTAAATTATCAAGTAATATTAAACATCTGTGTCTCCCAATCCCAGTGCAATGTGTTTCACATCCAGACACACATCCATGCCAACAGAGTGTGAAGACACTTTATGTAATGGTGCATTTTATAATGTAAACAGTGACATGGTTAGAAACAAAATGCATTAATGTAGCTGCTATGAATGTTATTTAAAAACTTGAAAGCCTCAAAGCTTGGACACACACATTACTATCACAGTTCAGAAATAAGGTATGTGAGTGATAGTTCGTAAGTGCTTAGGTAGACCATGTATGAGGTCAAATTATACCATATTAAAGCAGAATGAAGTCTATAGATTTATGACCATTTTGTACAACGTGTACAGTAAATACTTTAATTCTCTAATGCTGATGTGGCTAAATATATGTTCTGGAAATTAACTCAGTAAACCTGTATGACCAGAAGAGGTGTAGAGAATGTTCTGTGCAGTAAGATGCACTGTACACTTGAGGGCAGATCAGGGCATCCTCTCAGTATTCTCTCTAAGCACTGGGTACATTGTAATGGATCAATGGGCATGTGAGAATGAATATTCATACCTGTATGTGTACACAAAGAAATGACAGGAAACTGCTACTTGTCCAATTGTAAGGAGGGATTCGTAATTAATTTTTTGTTTTTTTCTTTTTTCTGACTGTATGACTGCTTTCTGATACTTCTGAGCTAATTTAATTGTATCCTGTTACATATTTAGATTATTTCTTCCTTTCTTAGTCTTGGCCTCTGTTTACCTACTCATTGTAGGTGTAGAGGCTATTATTGCTCCTGGTCACGCTCACTGACATGCACACACTCGGTAGGAATCATCTGGATGAGGGATCGGCCCGTCACAGAGACACACAATTAGATTATTCAAATTAATATTTGTGGTATAAAATGTTCCTCTCTTGTTGTATTTTGGAGTAGTGTTTAATGTTTTAGTCTTTCAGTGTTCCTTTGTACCATGTACATGTACTGTACATCATAACCTCACTGCTTGTCTGTATTACACAGGAAAGCAGCACCAACACACTGATACACACCAATGGGAAACATGCAACATAATCAGAGTAATAAATACTCAGAAAGATAGGGAAAAAACCCATAAATGAATCACTGAAAATTCATACAACATGTGAACCACAAGAAACAACCAACATAATGGTAATTTCTGGCGTAACAGACGCAGCTTAAAACACTACCAAATTGTGACAGAAAGAGATAGATAGAGAGAGAGAGAGAGAGAGAGTGAGAGTGAGTATAGACAGCAGAAAAGCCACTCAAAAACGAAATAAATAAAAATTAATTCAATGCTGTAAAAGAGTATAATTAAGATTTTATTGTTGTAATTAAATTAATAAGTACTTTTTCTATGTGGTTCACATTTTATATGTCTCCATTTTGTGAGTCATGTGTCAACAATCAAAGTGCTCTGAATACCAATAACCTGTTGAAACTTCAGCCTGAGGACAACACAGTAGTGTCAAAATGTTCACCTTAATTATGACATAAATATACATGTAACAAAGTTGTATTAATGTCTGAAACATGTAGTATTAATAGCAACACAGTTTTAATCTGCAAGCAGTATGTACAAATGGGAGATATGTTCCTGTGTCAAAGCATTAGGTTAAGTGATAATTCGGAACCCGAATATGATGCTCTGGCACTGAAACACATAGTGGGTACTGGATAACATGCCCAAAGCAGAAAATGTGGCCACACCAGTACATCCACAGACTATGAACAGACACTGGAATTGTTAGGTTATGGAAACTGGCCATGCCATGTTTATTGAATTGCTACCTGCATGGCACTTTGTGTTGGGATGTGCCATTTTATTCTCAGAACAATGACAGAAACAACATGCATCCAACTTTTAGAATTGAAGGTAAAGTTGTCTATGTCACTGCCATGAAGGTATACAGGGAGATTAGAAGTATAGCTTGGCACTGGGCGGGGATGAGTGGTGAACTTCACACCCCAGCCGCTTTACCCCCAAGGAAAGAACCCACAATACCCATTCTGTAGGAGGTTGGGTTGGTCGAAGAGCTGATCTGGACATTTCAGAAAAGAGATTAGTCTCTTTCTGCTCCTGGGAGTTGAACCTCAGACTGTCCAGTTTAGTCACTGTCATGATTATACCACCCTGGTCCCTTTTCCAATGGCAAATTACTGACAGGTACTGACAACAGGGGTTACAGGATTCTATGAAAAGAAAATATCCTCTCTGTGTAAATTTAGGCGCAAAGAGGCTATATTACTTACATGTTGCAGGTAATTTTCCAAAACTGTACCTTCCTAATTTGGTACCATTCATTGTAAAAGCTAAAGTAACAGTAGCATAGCTAAATATATCGTGTAGCAGGTGTGTATGAGGGAGAGCCAAATGAAAACCTTAAAAATTAACACACAATTTTATTACAATATTTAAGGTTTTCGTTTGACTCACCCTCGTGTAATGAGTTGGATGTGCACATTGTAGCAAGTGAAGTGCAGTATAGTCATATTATTGTCGTTTACCATATTATTAATAAGTGACTCTTATAATGACTGCCTGAACAGTAATTTGAACTAACTGACATTATGATTTTAAGAACATGGCGATGGACTAGGCTATACATGAATTGTACTGTAACAATGACTGGCAGTGTTGTGTGTTGGGTGTATGAGACAATCTGTCAAAGGACTGAGGGATAGTAAACTGATGGAATTAAAATGGCCGTTTGTCACATGTTCTCTTGATCTGACAATATGAACACTCTACATATTTTGCACTATCCAGTTTTTTCGTACAAAATATTCATTTTTCCCTGTCGTAAGTCTTCAAAGCATGGTGCCACATGCTTTAACATGGGAAATTTTTGCATTCTGCTCGTAGAATGCATCTGTGTGTTTTGAGTGGTTATCACAACAAGGAGAGACTGTGTGTCTGAAGATCATGAATTGGTCCTCCTAATGGCGCTACCTTGCTTTATCTCTTCAGTAGGAACTGAATTCTAAATACTATTTAGGCGAATTTCAGTCTTCAAACATTAATACAGTTTGTAACTAACTAGACTTTTATGTCGTTGCACCATGAATTGCAATATTATTATAATATATAAACCAACAAAACGAAATTTTTCAAAATTAATATTTAATTTTTACTTTTTGATGTCTTCCACATGTTTTGAACCCGAGGGTTCATCTTCAGGAAGACGGTTGTATATACAGATATGGTATAGTGTGCTTTAGATGAATCAGTATACGCAGTCTAGTAGGTAGAAGAGTGTGTTCAGACAGCTGTACTGATGCATGTAACGCATGCCATACCATACCTGTATGAGTATATACAACCGTCTTCCTGAAGACGAACCCTCAGTTTTGAAACATGTAAAGACATCAAAAGCTAAAAATTAAAATATTGATTTAGAAAAAGTGAAATTTATTGTTTTATGTAGTATGTGGAGTTGTTTAACCATCACTCAATTATTAAACCAACTAATGCACTTATATAAATAAATTTTACACATTAAATCACTAAAACTGCTCCCACATGTTTCGGCCCTAAGACCATCATCAGGGAGCTGTATTTCTTTGCCTTGTTAAAGTCACATTAAAAGCCACATTACAACCAGTCATAAATTAAATTAAATTAACCATACTGGTACAACAAAGTTAATTTATGACGGGTTTTAATTTGGCTTTTAATGTGACTTTAGCAAGGCAAAGAAATACAGCTCCCTGATGATGGTCTTAGGACCGAAACATGTCGGAGCAGTTTTAGTGTTTTAATGTGTAAGTTTTATATAAGTACTTTAGTTGGTATAATAATTGAGTGACTCGACAACATGCATGGTGTAACAATGAAAATTAAAAAAAATGTTTTTACCGTGTTTTGTAAGATAAGCAGGGGATGGGAGGGGGAATACTCACCAGCCAGGAACATCCTCTGGATCCTCACAGTTACCCGTGCCGTCAGATTCTCCAATCTTGAACACGGTTCCAATCGGACAACCATACTCTCGTGCAACGCCTTCCAGACAAATGTAATACTTCCGGCAGTCGTCAGGGTGGGCATGTCGAGAGAATGAGCCAGCATTAGCTAGTTCTCCGGGTGCAGGGCACGTGAAGCCTCCAGCTACCTCTGCAACATTATTGTCATTTTGTATGCCCATTCAAAATAACACAAAATAGTTCTGAGATTTTTATGGTGGCTTTTAGAGGTAACGCAATGTAATCCGGTAGACCTTCCAGACTTTTGGGGGGAATCTGCCGCCTCCAACCTGTGAGGGTAGATGGGAGAAAATATGTTTCAGGGAACCCACGTGCCAGGCTACTGAATGTCATAATCACATTCTAAAATAAACATGCCGGGCAAATTGGTGTCAGTTGGTCGTGATGATGAAAGCACGACGAGGTTTCGAGGAGGCGGCATTCCCTCGACCAGCGGCACAGCTGTGCCGGAGAACTGGATTCATCAGTAACTATGCCCTCGTCTGCCTAATGACCGGTGGCATTTTCTCGTCGCTATACCCACCTTCAACCTTGCATTCTGGCACCTGGTCTGCCCACATGCAGACGCGCGCCTCGCGGTCATACGCCAGTCCAGGGGAGCACTGATAGCGACTGGCTTCGCCGTTCCAGCAGTTCCAGAACACATCGCACTTTGCTTCGTCAGCGAAGATACCGTACAGGCGGGGACAGTGGGGGGCGGTGATGGCAGGCTCTGGAAAAACAGCAGGCGACATGATCAGACTGGTAACAGTCAAGCCAGGCAGGTAGTGTGAGAGAACGCAGCGCCGGACAGAAGGTGGTGCCGCGTGCGTGCACGAGCCAGTGGTAAAAGCGCGGGTCCCACACTTTAAGAACTTTAGCTAATGATTGACATATTTTTTGGTCATTACGAATAGCATCTGAGGGTCATATAGGCGGTAAACGAGATGAAACCTTCTGCATAACATGACGGTTTCAGTCATCGCAGTATTAAAACCAATTAATTATAATCTAGAAAGAATATTTTTGAATGCCAGTAGCTGCAGCCCGTTTTCAGTTAGTATAACTAACTAACTAACTAATTAATTGACCAACCAACCAAATAACCAACTTCATCAAGATGAATACTTCCTGAGAAACCAACAGGCCCTCATCTAGTGAAGAAATTCCCCGCATTTTATGGAATCTCAAGGTTAATTACCGCACCCAGAAGACCTGTTCTTATCCTGAGCCAGATCAATTCAGTCCGTGCCGCCCCATTCACACTTCCTGAAGATCCATTTTATTATCATTTTACCATCTGTGCCTAGGTTTCCGAAGTGGTCTCTTTCCCTCATGTCTCCCCACCAAAACCTAGTATGCCCCTCGTCTTCAGTTACAATACTTCGTTTGTACATGTCTTGACACAAGCTTGCCTCATTTGAAAGATCACAGATTTGGCTAATCCCATCGTTACGTTGTACCTCCCCTAGCAACTGCGTGAACCCGATCCCATTTATTTACTGTCTGCTGCTAGCTGATAAACCAAATCTCCGATTTCGCAGTGCTCCATTGAACACCGGTTTTCAGTCTTCTGTTGTCGTTACAATACAACGAAGTGTGTTGTAAAGTTTGATAAGGCCACTGGACAAGTTGACTAGGAAATTGCTGTCACCAGGACTCTGCAATTTTTGTGCAAATTGTCTAGGAAGCATATCGGCTGGCAAAGTTCGCTGAAAAGAAGATTGCAAAGGCTATTGGTTAAGGTAAAAAAAATATTTCAGTGGGAAATATGAAATTGTGTTATAAAATATACTGTGAAACAAAACAAAAGGAAACAAATGCGATAATCATTTAGCCATGGGCTTCTTAAAGCCGCATGCAGTTCCAATTTTATCAGACAAGAAAGGCTTGTCAATTCTCACTGCTCTGAGGGCTGCGTTAATTTGGTGAGCTAGCCGACAGGATGTGACAGATGGTGCTTGTCAGATAACGATCCCGCATTCATGTGCCAGTGACTGGCCACCAAATGTAAGGACGCTCACCAAGTCCTGTCCTATTGCAAATGTAAGGACGCTCACCAAGTCCTGTCCTGTCGCCGCAGTCGACGTTGTGCAGGTAATCGCAGTTCTCTGTCAGGAACTTGGAGTCGGTGGCGTCGAAGGCCAGTCCGTTGCCACAGGTCTTGAGTTCCGCGACTCCGCCGTCGCATTTCCAGTACTTGTCGCACGAATGACTGTGGGGGTAGAATCCATAGTCATCAGGGCACTTGAAGTTCTCCTGAGCCAGTACTGCAAGAAAACACAAGTGTGTCTAGTGCGTGGGGCGGGGCGGTTGGGCTGTATGTTGGGGAATTGGGGGGGGGGGGTGTCATTACCACGGCATGGCATGCCCTCCAGATGCAGAGGGTAGCTGCCGTTAAACTGGCACTCTTTTCTTAGCACCGCCGGCAAAATTCGGAAGAACGCTGTTATAAGACATACCAGCTGCCTTCTCATAAACCATTACAGCTTCGATATGATACGATACGATACGATACGATACGGTACGGAACGATATATGGTATGTTGCGCAATTTGATACCTTTGGCTGTTCCTTCAAAATACAAGCAGCAGTGCACTAAAGCTGTGACAAGCGTTGGCGCAGTTGGTTGAGGCACTGAACTACCAGCGGGATGTTAGCGGGTTCGATTCCTGATGGGGTCAATGTTATTTTTCATTGACCTAATACTTCCGGTTGCACTATGGGCCTGGGGTCGACTCCGCTTCTAGCAGAAATTATCACCCTGCTTATCTCCTGGGGGTAAAGGTGGCCGGTGCCTAGGGCTGACAACCTCACCAAGTTCATGTGCCTTCTGTCCAGAAATTCTGGGAGCCTCGATCTCCTGGAGCGCTAGGGGCCTGTCCGGCCTGCACAGGGATTGCTTTATCGTATGTATTGGAATTGAGACACATTTTGTGCTGCATAAACAGCAGGATATCTCTGGAGTAGTGAGACACCATCAGCTGCTGCAGGATTCTGCTCCGTGGAGGTCTTATTGTGCCAGGGGTGCACAAATTCCACGTGTCAGGTCGCCTTGGCCACCAAATTTTGTGCAGCGACATCTAATATTTGTGAGTTCTCAGTATGGCACGTTTTGTCACCCGTCTGGCAGCTAGATTTTTGAGATAGCGCGTTGATTTTGGAAAACTTGTGCACCCCTTTTCATGTTTATCTAAAATTTTGTGTGTTCGTATCCGTGAAGATAGCTTTGTCATCGTAACAGTAGAAGGTGCAGTCAGTATGTCTCTCTGCAACGTCGTTACGTCCCTACCGCATTACATATTGTCAGTGTGGAGATCACAACACGAACCAAGCGCCTGCGACAGTGTGATTAGACTACCGTCTTTCGGTTATGCTGGAGAAGTTGCCTACTGCAAAGGCGCTCCTGTTGCGGGCAATGTGCCGATTTGCCGGCCAAGGTGGAGCCAATTGTCTGTATTCTAACGGTGCCTGACACACCCTGATGGAGGGTGAAAGCTTGGAGCTTTCTTAAAAGTATGTGCTTTCACTTTCGGCATTTGACGTAATCGGAAGGTAGAAAGGTCCCACGTCTTTAGAATTCGACAGGACGAATGCATGTGTATCGAATAACTGGAGTGTGCCCCCTTCGGATTGATCATCAGTCTTTAACCTTTTGACGCCTAATGTCAACTATAGTGGTCGTACCGCACCGCTAACCTCTAAAGTTGCATTTTATATATTTATTCAACAAATATAGGTACTGAATATTTTAAATGTGGTA
>Ga0123354_10012207_pt1 | contig 13310 bp, 5 predicted proteins | sample TergutLab28metaG_2_FD_97872 | JGI IMG/M metagenome (GOLD analysis project Ga0123354, IMG submission 97872) | Labiotermes labralis P4 segment gut microbial communities from Petit-Saut dam, French Guiana - Lab288 P4 | ecosystem: Host-associated > Arthropoda: Insects > Digestive system > Gut ...
ATACCATACAGCAACTGTATATAAAACACACAATACCATACAGCAACTGTATATAAAACACACAATACCATACAGCAACTGTATATAAAACACACAATACCATACAGCAACTGTATATAAAACCGTCTTCCTGAAGATGAACCCTCCGGTTCGAAACATGTAGACGACATAAAGAAATTAAAAATTAATATATTAATTTAGAAGAAGTGCTTTCCGTTGGTTTGTAATATATATTAAAATACATAGAGCAAAAAGCATTAAAACAATATCTCAGTCAGTGCAGCGGGAACCTGGGCCGAGGTTAAAGCCCACAACTTTGCAAATAAGAGCGAACAATGCTGCCAACACGAGCGCGGTATTCAATTTATGCACATTTGTAACAGCTTTTCTTAAGAGAGTAGCTACTCTAACCCACTGTGATTAGACAGTACTCCGGAGTGTAGAAATGGAACTGACAGTTTAACATTTTTACCAGATTTCATTTTCACACAGCGATGCGCCTATAAATTAAAGTCTTCTGAGGTGCTACGCCCTGTCGGCTTGGAAATAGTTACCGACGTTTCGAATGAACGTAATACCTTCATGTTTAGCGTCAAGCGGTCCAAGAAGAATGCTCCTATTAGACTTGAATCTTTAAATTTAAGCCTTACTGAACCTTAAGTTCCATCTTATTTCCCTCAGTTCAGTTCCACTTATGTTGTTGTTTACCAAACAAAGCTTTCAATCGTGCGAACACGTGCAATATACTGAAAGTAATTATTAAATCAAAAGTTGTAATTTTCTAAAATCAATACAAATTTTTTAAATTTCACAGTATTTTTTAAAAGTGCCCTTGTGTCAAAAAGAGGAAAAAAACTCACTGAATGAATTCATTGTTAAATAATTTTAGCAGTGTTAAAGGACATTTCAAGAAAGAAATATTACTGAAAAGCATTCTGTGCTAATTCATCCCATCATTTCTTTTAAAAAAAAAACCCCCTTCGACATTTTTCATAAAAATTAGTCTAAATTTAAAATTTGTCTCAAAACTTCAAACTTTCATGTAATTACGAAGGCTGAATGGCAGAAGACGAAAAATTCTGCTGGCAAACTCAGTTGTCTTTCATAGAAAATCGGTACAAGTCTGAAAAAAAAAATAAGAAAACTTCAAAATAATACAAAATCTGTTTAGTTCTAGCTGACGTCACGATCATTCAGACCGTAGGCTTCAGCAAACTGAAATAAAATGCTGGACGCTCCGGCAGATTACCTGCATGGCTCGTTTATAACTGTCTGTCTTTCATAATGTAGAGTGTCCTCGTTATCGTAATTCCACAAGGCGTGTCGTGTCCTACCGTTTAAAGTGGGTTTTCACAATTCATGACAAAAATATCGCCCTCCTTGAAATCCCATTACTTTTAGTTAGAACAGAAAACACTATAATTTCTTTTCAGCAAAGAAAATGACCTTACTGTTGAGAAAAACAAATAATTAAACAGGCTTAACCGTGTTATTTTAAGAATAAATACAATTTCGGGAACTTACATACATAAGCAGCAGAACTATAATTTAAGACAGTTAATTTTCTTAAATAACCGTTCCTGCATCAGACAAAATATTGTTACAAGAAAACAGTTATCTAGACTTACATACTATATGATAAAAAATTAAAACCAAATTACATGTGATGGTAGTACCTCGAACTTTTGTTTCCCTGTCAAATTTCAGTAAAAAAGATCGGGAATTACAGGTAGTTTTAATTTTGGTTCAGTTTGTAACGCTGTATGAAATTCGTACAGCGTCCACTAGAAGCAGGTTCTGTAGGATGCAGTAGGGAGGCAGCCACCGTGTTCTGTTGCAAGTTTCAATACCAGAATGCGTGTGGGTAACTGAAGAAAATCACAAAAATCGCTTTTATGGCTACCTCTAACCCTGTACTTGAACCTTGAGACTTGCAACAGAAAGAACACATGCTGGTAAATACGCTCCAACGTAAGAACTCTGATTACGGAATACAGAAGTTTTGGAGTCAGATTTCAAGATAGGATTTCTTTATGAAGTGAGCAAAATGGCCATATATGCTTTAAAAATAATGTTAACCTCGATTATTTTTAGATTAGGTCTAGGTGTCGTTAAAATTTCCCTATGGAGTCATTTTTAAATAAAAAATGAATGTATTATTATTATTATTATTATAATCATCATCGTCATCATTATTATCATCATCATCATCTTTCTCTTCCTCCTCCTCAAACGATACAGTCCGTTATGGACTTTCCTTCCAGCACAGTTCTCCTCCGTTTTTTTCCAGTTTCTGACCACTGTAAACTTCTTAATCCGTTTACCTCCAGATCTTCTTCCACCCCATCAGTCATAAATAAACATTTTACTGGCATTAAATTATATGGTCCAACTTACGTATTTTCGATGTTTCTTTCCGTCCTTCCAGGCAAATGCCAGGATATTTCTTGTTAACGTAAGCCACGACCCCTTCCTCCCACAAACCTTCCAATTCGAAATCTATTCACCATGTACGACAATTAGACGCTGTAGAATATACGAGTTGCTCGAAATGTCGTTAAATAAGCTAAAAATCAACAAACGGTGGCGTGTGGGTCACTCTAGTGACTTCAGTAACAGCAGAGCTGTGGCGGAAGTTGTTGCTGGAGGTGAGCAAACACCAACGAAGACGCAGAACTTTTATAAACACCACCAGGATGACTGATACTATTATGAGCGGAGATAAGGATGACTAGATCCATGGGTCGTTGTGGGACAGATACTGCTCTCAGCCAAAAGACTATATTTTGGCGGCTGAGGCCAGTATGCCAATGTCAAGTGACGCCGTGTAGTTTAACAAACAGATAATAATGTTTTGTAAGAATTTGTTACCTCCACTTTCAGCGTATCCTACAATTTCCCTCAAACTTGGCAGGGCAAATATTGGTGCAAGAGCCAAATTCAAGCAAACTATGAACTCCTAATTTCAAATTTTTAATATTCTCTATTCATGATCTTCTAATTTCATTTCACACTATGTAATGTATGCATATGAAGAAGCACTTTTAAATAATCTAACAAATTTCTTAACTGCATGAGAGCGAGAATTTTTCCTAGCAGTGTGAAGTCCATTCACCTCAGTTCCAGTGTAGAATTTAGAAATGCATGGATATTTCTTCCATGCATCCTCTGTGCTACAGGGTGAGTTGCTGCTCTACTAATTCGATAACTTCCCTCTCCATATACATGAATTCCCTACCGTAAGCTTAATAAGAACGAAAGTTTCAGTAGTAAATTAAATCTTCCTCTGTCGACTCTACGAAGGCGTAGGGGTGGAAAGATCTCTAGCTCCACCGGTTCTTAACCTCGACTCTAGATGCACGTGAGTGGTCAGCTTCATGCCCTGATGTCTTTATCCTCAGATCTAATGCCTCCGATACCAAAATAGCATCACGCTGGCTGATATCCAGAGCCTGTCTATATGTTTTGGAAAATAGACAAATTTCTTGATCATGCCGAGAAAAAAAAGGTAAAACAGTCCCGTTACAGGCCTGGAGTGGCCCAGAGGGTTCCAGGAAGTTAAGGTTCCCAGATTTCATGACAACGGCACAAGATGGTGGTAGGCTGTCAGCCTTACGCACCGACAGTTTTACCCCTAGGAAATGCTCCTGGTACTCATTTCTGTTAGAGACTGAGTCGACACCAGGCCCATAGTGCGATCAGAAGTATTTTATGTCAATGAAAAATTCCAGTGACACCAGCTGGGATCTAACCAGCGACCTTCTGATTTGCAGCACAGCACCTTAACCACTGTGCTACCGCGGTCCTCCCTGCCGAGAAAAGAACCACGATTTCTTGGCCGTCCAACCCATAATCTAGTCACTAAATTGCCTGCGTTTTTAATACCTAATTATTGGGAGCTCTGTCGCTAGACGGAGGAAGAAAAAATACTTTCATTCCATTTTAAATATGGACAAAAGAGAATTAATTATAATCGCTTAAACTCTGATTCAGCAGTGTGAGTGGCAACACATTAACACGCGTCGATACAACACTGCGCTAGTTGCACGGAAAGTTCAGGAAGACTGACAAGCGAAAGGGCACTAACAACAGAAATAGCCCGAAACCAATCATTTCTTGCTGCTCAATAATTCAGCCAGACCCTCGTCTTTTGTGATAGGAAATAGCCTAAAATCTTCATCAAGATATGTAACTGACAGCGAAGTTCAAGAGGAATGTTCCGTCCTCGCCATCTGACGTCTACAGAATGTTCTGCTCAAATTCTTTTACAACGGATCCGACTAACTGCAAGAAGCGCTCTTTTCGTCTGTGTTTAAGTTCTCCTTCTACGTCTAATCAACTATCCACAGCCGCATGCAATAATTAGGATCACAAGAATAACAGTGTTGAGGTTGGGAACTCAGTAAGTTGCTGTGTTGTGTTTATTAGGATAAGCTTCCTTGCAACATAGTGATTGTATCTTCATCGTTGCACCGTGCATTTCGTACAGTCATTTAATCAGCACACCAACTCATGCACATACATAAAATTTTTACATTGAAACATTTAAAATCGCTCATTTCATCTAACTTTTTGGTTAAGATCTTGGTATAAATTGTCCATGAGCGATTTTAAATGTTTCAATGTAAAAATTTTATGTATGTGCATCAGTTGGTGTGCTGATTAAATAAATAGTGATTGTAATACACGACCGACAACTGAATAAGAAAGGACTTGCAATTTTGCTGATTCAAGAATTAAAAACGAATGGACCTCTTGACCCGTGACGATGGGACCGATAGGTTAACCTGAAACTTCGGTACGGAATTACAAGAATTCCGAAAGAGCACAGATGTCATGCGCATCGCGGCGGAAGTCATGCAACGTTACGACAAATTCAGCGCTGAAGATTGTTATATTTGTGTAAGTGACAAATTAAGGAAGACACTCGAGATTTCTTGACAGCTGTAGTCACCTTAGGTTTCTCTGTCTCGTTCGTTCGCACCGAAAAGTAATTTTGGATTTCGTTATGAAACTTATATAGGACAGAGCTTACCAAATAGTCTACACGAACACACTTTTGTCTGGAATTATTGCCGAAATACCCCCCCCCCCTCCCAAACCCCCAACTCTCCAAGAAGAGAACAAATAAGACCTTGAACATGACGGGTTACGGAGGGCACAGGCTGATAATTTAGACTAATTTAGAGACCGACTAATGTACAGAAAAGTAATCGTTGTTCACTCCGAAGAGACGAGGCGAAATGTACATGAATGGTGAAGAGGCAGGGATATAGAAGGAGTAAGTAACTTACGTGAAGGAGCTACATATGACGCGGGGATAGGAGAGGTGTATCCAGGGTTTTGGTGGGGAAACCGGAGGAAAAGAGGTAAATTGGGAGACCGAGGCGTAGATGGAATGATAATACTGAGAAGGATCTTCGGGAAGTAGAGAGTAGGGGTATAGACTGGATCGAGCTGGCTCAGGATAGGGACAGGTGGCGGGCATTTGTGAATGCGGTAATGAACCTTCGGGTTCCATAAAATACGGGGAATTTCTTGACTAGCTGAAAACCGGTTAGCTTCTCAAGAAGGACTCTGCTCCATGGAGTAAGTAAGTAACTAAATAAGTAAGTAAGCTACCCATGACATACCTCTACTAACTTAAGCGTACCATGTATATCAGAATTCAAAGAATTAATAGAAAAATACAAACCCTGTCAGATGACACCGGTGCCTGCATCCTATGATTGGTCGTACAAGGACTGAGATCCACCGATTATACACACTGTCTCTCTACACAGTATTTTGACATTCCTTCAGTTTCACATGGAAAATTTGAGGAAGGCATCTTTTTCCGCACTTAACTTACGACTGTTATAAGTCAGACAGCCGATACACTTCCATCAACATAGCAGCAAATAAGGAGGCTTGGAATTGAGATGCGAATACAGAAACCGTTAAAGTACGTTTCTGTCACCGGAACAGAACAACTGTCGAGCAAGACGACCAGATCTCAATTCCCGGCACTGATTTTGTGATTATTTTGTACACCACCAAGTGAATTCTAGAAAAAGACAGCCAATGTACGCACAACGTGTTAAAATGTTGCGCGTTCGTGCAACCATTGTTGCAGTGGAAAAGCGATAAGTACTAAATATTCCGAAAGTGTGTGTTTGTAGCCTTAGGTATCCAGCATGCAATACGCATGCACCATATTGTCGTCTGTGGCCTGTCCGGCTCTACAATATTTTTCCACATTATCGCATAAACGGCACGATTTTCGATAAAAAAAATAGTTATTGAAAATAAAATGTGTTTTTTTTTATTTTCTGCACAACGTCTGCCCGAAATATTTCTCATTCTAAAGAAGAACTGAGCAATATATGAAAATATATGATACAAAAATGTGTATTGACCTTCATACAAAGTGCGCATCATTCTTTTCCGATTTTAATGAAAACTGAATTTTCTTGATAGATTCTCCAAAAATATTCAGATATCAAATATCATGAAATTCCGTCCTGTGGGAGCCGAGTAGTTTCATGCGGACAGAAGTGACGAAGTCGATAGTGGCCTTCCGCAATTTTGTAAAAGGCCCTAAAAATGATTTGGGATCCTCTCACCTTACTACCGAAATTGAAGGCCGTTTTACTTCAAATGTTGGCGGCTGGAACCTTCATCTGTTGCAGGGTTTAAACGTCATATCCGCTGTTCCATCCTGCTTCATACTGAAGTACATTAAAAAGGTAAAGGTAAAGCAGTCCCGTTACAGGCCTGGAGTGGCCCAGAGGGTTCCAGAAAATTACGGTTCCCAGATTACATGACAACGGCACAGGATGGTGGTAAGGTTGTCAGCCTTATGCACCGGCCGCCTTTACCCCCAGGAAATACTCCTGGTACTCATTTCTGTTAGAGGCTGAGTCGACCCCAAGCCCATAGTGCGATCGGAAGGATTATATCAATTAAAAATTCCAGTGACACCATCTGGGATCGAACCAGCGACCTTCCGATTTGCTACCGCGGTCCCCTACTGAAATACATTAGAGTACTAAAAATAATCATAATTTTGGTTACACTTTTGTGCTTTGAAATTTAACGTGAGGCAAATAGTTTATGTGTTCTTCTGTCGAACGATTTCATTTGTTTAAAATGATAAAAAATTGGAGCATTTCGAAGAACTCTTTGTGCTAATAAACGCGAGAAGTTCAGACTTGTCGCGTTAAAATTTATCCACTGTGCCTATTCTAGTGGCCGGTCAGGCAGGTAGGACTTCGCCAGACATTGTGAGAGACAAAAGATACATTTTTTTTAATAACGTCTATAATTCCACCGCCATTATCTGTCACAAACAAAGCGAGGAGAGATTAAGATTTGACAACAAGAAAATTAACTATAAAGTGTACCTCTTAGTGACTGGCCAAACTACCTTACAGCCGTGTTTATACCATGCAAAGAAATGGACCGCATCTTCTTTCAAGTAAACACGGCATTTTTTCTCTTTCAAAGTAAAGCCATGAATCAAAAAGACAAAAATACACCGTGCGCGTCTGTAGAATTGTGATGAAAAAAAGCGAAATTTAGGGCCTATTTGTTTATCTCAACCGCAACGATATATCTCCTTGACTCAGCTGTTTATCCTATGGAACAGTCGAACAGCGGAACACCTGTGCGGGAGCTGTAGTAAATGTAGCAACTTAAAATAGAAAACTGATGAACCGTTGCTAGACGCTTGTCTTGACCGCGAGAGATAGGAGCAGGTTGGCGGGAAGTGGCGCGCCCAGCGCCCGCTAGGACTAACCACAGATCGCCCGTGTGGCAAGCAGGCGGTCTCGTCAACCTTATGAATCGGTTCAAAAGTGGCATATGCTTTCTTTCTACGAGTAACTAAATATGGAAGGTCTGATAACATGTTCATCTAAAACTAACTGCCAGTACGTTGAAGAACGGCACTAACGAAATTTTGTGTCTGCTATACGTAAGGATTTGCGTACATTATCTTCAGAAAATTCGTGAGATGTTTTAGAAAAGCACGTAACATAACACATCAGGCAACCAAGGCATTTAATAAAATGCAATTCACGTCAAGTGTTGAACTGCTACATGTTTTGGCACCAGGGTGACATCTTCAGGGAGATTTTTTAGGACGAATGAATGAATAAACGAACAAAATGTGTCAAACTTGTACTCCTTTAATCTAAGAAAATCACTGATGATGGCACCCTGATAACGAAACATGTAAAATTTGTCGCGAATTGTTTTTTTTTATTAAGTGCATTTTTTGGTCGATGTACGGAACGCATTTTTAAGTAACGCTGCTAATAGTAAATGCCAATTGAAACTCAAAAGGCAATAACGTACTTATGTTTTATCTTTTATCACCTGTTCTTAAGAAAACTGGTATAAAATTCATGGTATTACGAAACACGTCGCTTCAGTTCCTTTAGATGTGTTACCATCTCCACTTCGACATGGCGGTCGTTTGTGCTTCCCAAGTGGAAGCGATATTAAGGCCAGTCACCAGAGCACCCTGAGGTTTTGTGCGACTGACAAAGATGCGCTCTTCAGTTAGGTCGTTTCACGTACAGTTCTGGGTAAAACTCACATTTGTCTTCCCATTTTTATAACAGCACTGTATCAGTCAGCAAATCGTGGGAAGCTTCTTGAGTCAAGAAAACATCAATTCTATTCTGCGAAGAATTTTTCTTATCTTACAAAAGTACAAAAGAGATAAAAGTGGGAGATTTGGAATGTATATTTGACTACTTGAGAACGTGAATGTATGATACCAACAAGGAAAATAGATGCGGAATGGTGAAGGCCAAATTACATATTTGCAATTTATGTTAACCTTTCTACGTAGTCACAAAGAGTACTTAAGAATCTTCATGAAAACCATCAAGTTGTGTTGACTACCAAACAAACTACACTTATGCAGCTGCACACAACACAGGCTGACTGAATGAAAAGTGTAGTTTATTCAATGCCTAAAATTTCAAGTACTTGGAGAGAAAGAGGCGTGATAAATCTTCTCATAAAGTGTAATTTGTACATATATTTTCTTATATATACATACAATTTCCTGGATAGTGGGGTTGTCAATTCAGAATAATATTTGTATTCTAGCAAAAGAAATAAGATAAGTTCTCTACTGTATATAAAGGTAAAGTGTTCCCGTTACAGGCCCGGTGTGGCCCAGAGGGTGGGTAGAGGTATAGCTCTATTCTTTCATGACCGCGACACTAGAAGGGAGTGAGTGGTCAGCAGCACGCCCCGACCGCACTTTACCGCGCGGGAAAGACCCGGTACTCATTTTAGAGGAGGCTGGGTGGGCCCCAGGGCCGGTCTGGACAGGTAGTAAACCTCGTCGCCACCGGGATTCGATCCCGGAACGTCCAGCCCGTAGTCAGTCGCTATACCGACTGAGCTACCCGGCCCACACTCTACTTTATATGCGTTGTTCATATTCACATTATGTAAAGATTTGTAAAATTAGGAATATATATTCAAAGTTGAATGAAAAATGAAAACATGAGAGATGACGTACAATATTTACTTCTTGCACAGTTCTCTTATGAATGTGCTTGCAATCAAACTAACTAGACCTTTTACCTCCGTACAAGAATTTCAGTGCAACTTGTGTTATAAAATCACGCCCCTCTCACAGACGCAAATTAATAACGTACGGTTCTTCAGCCTGCAGCATTGATATAAGGGTTTGCATTAGGTGGTGATGTAAGGTTCTTAAGCATCTCGTAGTAAGAAAAGTTAAGCATGGTTTTTTTATTTATCCTAACACATATGAGTTGATTGTACTGAAGTGTTTGAACTTAAATTCATAACGTTGTATAAGTGATTAGCATGTCAAATTCTTCAGGCAAACACAACCCCTTTTCGTTTGTTATTACTCGTTTCTCCCATCGCCATATTTTTCACACAGGTTGCTTCATATGCCGGGTAAAATAAATTCAGATAAATATTTATCGCGAATTTTACAGCATTTGTAGTTGCATCAATTATGGGATAAAATCCATATGCTGAAAAACTTATAATCTTTGCCTAAATTTTAACTTTTGTCTACTAGCGAATTGTTTCAGAACACATCGGGATAATAAAAATGGCTACCGTCTAAAGCCAGGTGTCGTTTATTGATGGACCGATATTATCAGTTTAGTATTCACGAATATTTCAAACTTCCTGACTGAGGGGAGCCAATGACGGTTTGAAATTTATACACGTTAATTAATAACTGAAGAATAAGAACCAACTAGTTGCCACTTATTGTTTTATTATACTTATGATAGGCTCAACATGTTTCGAGCACCACTATGCCTATCATCAGGAGCTCACGACTATAACGCTGGTTACCACACGGGCCGTCCGGTTCTTGGGTTGCTGTTGGTTGGAAGTTAGGTGTAGGCAGGCTGGATAAGTGTCCGGGCTAAGCCCGGACACTTATACAGTCGTGAGCTCCTGATGATAGGCATAGTGGTGCTCGAAACATGTTGAGCCTATCATAAGTATAATAAAGCAATAAGTGGCATCAATTTGGTTCGTGTTCTTCAGTTATCACGACGATGCACGGTCCAATACACGTCAAAAACGTCAATTAATTAGCTGCATGGCATTCTGCAGTTCCTGCACTCAGTGACAAAATTATTTTTAATCCTTTTATATTCAAAATAGCCATCCAGCTCATAACATCACCGAGTTTCAACATATTCAGAAGGTTAGCCTAGAGTCTCGTAGTCAAGACATTCTGCGTTTTCTACGGAACCAAAATGTTCATTAATATCTTCATCAAAACATAACTTTGTCCAGATTCGAAGACAGAACTTTTACAAAACATATGGAGTATTTGAATATCAATGAATATTTAATTTTTTTTTTTTTTAATTTTACAGCCATGTCTACTTTCATTCTCTTACTAGGTGCGAAACCTTAAAGGAAGATAACTTAACACTCATAGCAGACTTAATTAGGCCTAATAAGATTTCATTCTACCGGGAAGCGGCGCAAGTACCTTTCAGTTTGCTACACGCAAAGGGGCACATGTCGACCCCCATATCCTAATTTGTGTGCGGAAGTGTCGTCATAAAGTCAAGAATATTAAGAAGTCGGTTTAGCATATTTGAAAAACTGTATTAAGCCATTAATGTGTGTACACAGCTTTGTGTAAGTGAAGCGTTTGACATGCCAAATGTAGGTCTTTTCATTAGTGCCAATTAAAGGGAAGGTGGAACCAGCCGTTTTACAACAGCTGCCTGGATCGGGCAACAGCTAAGGCTCTAACTTACTTCATTCTGTCTACTTAAATTTTAGGCTATGGACTATAGGTAATAAATCAGCCTATAAATTTAATAATACTATGGGTCTTTAATAAAACCTTCTGCAAGAGTATTCAGCGTTTACTAAATATCTATGTTACTATTCATTTCTTACCAAAAAGTCCGTCATCTCTTGATATGTATTCTAAATTTTGTAACAGACTTAATTAATTAGTAAAGATTATTTATTGTTTAAAATTGAAAATAAAGTACAAAACTCTCCAATCGTCCGGATGTTTGAGGGCAGGTAAACAACTTTAAGCGCAAACCGCAATTCAGCCAGCAGTGAATGATGTTACTGATGTTGTCTCCTGACGGCAACCAACAGCTGTGTTGCTAAAGTTCTGCCTCGTTTGCTGACAGAAGTACGCATCTTATGGAACTTTACTCCAGATACAGCAAAGTTGTCTTTCTTATTTTATTAAAATGGGGCAGTTATGTAACTAAATTTCTTCCGCAACCACGACAAAAATTTGACGATTAACTTTCAATGATGATACCGGTCCTGAACACTACTTTGTGACACACACGTCTCACAGGGTGTAGACAAACTAATTGTGGGCCGGGTAGTTCAGTCAGTACAGCGACTGACCACGGGTTGGACGGTCCGGGATCGAATCCCGGTGGGGAAGAGATTTTCCGCCCGTCCAGACCGGCCCTGGGGCCCACCCAGCCTACTGTAAAATGGGTACCTGGTCTTTACCGGGGGTAAAGTGCGGCTGGGTTGTGCTGCTGACCACTCACCCCCTTTTAGTGCCGCGGTCATGGAAGAGTAGAGCTATACCTCTACCCACCCTCTGGGCCACACATGGCCTGTAATGGGAAATCTTTACCTTTACATTTTACATAAGCTACTTAAGACAATACACGTTTTTACGTGTTTTTTTTAAAAAACTTAATTTTATCGGATTTTACTAGTAGATAAGCTGATATTCAGTGGCTGCACAGACAATCTGAGACATCCTTTGCAACATCGAAGGGTTCATTTGTGCAATTTGACAGAATGCTTGGATTCCTAATGTTCTTGTAAGTTACCCTGATGATGGTCATGACAGTGATTCAAACATGTTGGTGACGAACAGAAAGTGATGGACACATTTTATGTACGTGCATTTGTTGGCCTTATTACGTGAATTTAAATGTCCCGCTAATGCACGGATATAGAATAAACCACGATACATTCCAGTCTGTATATTTTCATAGCCCTGCTGAATAGACGCGACACCATTTTTGCACCAATTCCCGTTCTGTGTTTTTATAACAGAAAGTCAGGAAGTATGTACGCTTCTGAACACAACACAAACATTGTCCGTTATTTAACGACAAGCAACAACAATTTTCGACTTAATAAATCTAATATCTTGTTATGAAAATTGAATATGATCCCTTCATGGAGAATCATGAATATCATAGCTGCACGTAAGGGAAACTGAGAATTGAATCTAAAATATTAAAAAACTTATTACTGTTTTATATAGGAGTACTGATTGCATTTTTCATAGCATTTTGCATCCATGAAATCAAGCTGTATGTATTTTCGGAATGCATTACATGAGTTATCAATATTAAATTAAGTAAAAATCTAATTTCAATACACAGGATAAGATCTCATTCTATAATGGACTTCGCTGTACTTAGTTTCCTCACAGTAATTTTACAGACCGAAACCTATCGTAACTTATCTTTAAACAATTGACAATATTTATGTTGTGATGGATGGTTTATATATTACATCCTTAGGTATTTGACCTTCAGGTGGCCGTGCATCGTGAAAAATTCTTATAATAAAACCGACTAGGTGCATTAATTTCTCAAATGTATTTTTGGAATAAAACTCTACACGTTTCAGACAGTTCCTCTGTCCATGATTAGGAGTTTTCAACTGTACACACAGCAATGGTATATGTCATACAGGTTACAGTTACAGCTTGCGAGCAGGATCAGGACGGAACTGCAGTTCCGTCCTGATCCTGCTCGCAAGCTGTCAGCAAACCTGTATGACAT
>Ga0123354_10012209_pt1 | contig 13309 bp, 7 predicted proteins | sample TergutLab28metaG_2_FD_97872 | JGI IMG/M metagenome (GOLD analysis project Ga0123354, IMG submission 97872) | Labiotermes labralis P4 segment gut microbial communities from Petit-Saut dam, French Guiana - Lab288 P4 | ecosystem: Host-associated > Arthropoda: Insects > Digestive system > Gut ...
AAGAATATTAAGCCTGCGTAAAGGTGATGGCGTCTTCACACAAATATCAATTTAATACAGTAGGAGCCGCGTTGGCTCCGTCGGTACAGCGACTGATGCGCGATAAATAATCGAGGAAACTCGGATCAACTTCCGGCAGGGTCAAGATATGTTTTCTTTCGCCAGAACTTCCCTGTCGGCTGTGGAGGTTACTGAACCGTCAATTAACTGGGTACCGAGAGCTCTCTGTCCGAGGATAAGGCGGCCGCAGCCTGAAATCGACATCTCACTTCCATCTTTTGCCGAGGTTAAGAATGACAATGTACTGTCTACTCCCCTCGTATGCCTTAGTGTCAACCTTTACCTCACCTGACCCTCTTTTCCCCATTTCCGGCCGTCAGATACACACACGTCCATTTACTGTAGTGATGCTTGTCAGAAACTTACTGTGTAAAGTTTCGTAAATTGCAATATTCCAAATGTGTCCTAAATAATTCCGTACTGCGGTTTTATTATGTATGATACCGTGCAGCCTGGTATGTGTGTACCAATGTTTCGGAGGAACATACTGATTCCATGTTCAGGGTGTGAGATAGTACATTCCCCAGCACGTCACAGTATCAATCTTCGACTCCTTACAGACGCCTAACAATTATGCGCCATTTAGTATGTTTCCAAGTCCAAGATTCTCCTGTCTGTGGCGATTTCAAGCGTTTGTGTTCATCGCAAAACTAAAACTGCACCAACTTATCGTGATGATTTCTAATACTAAATTGGCAAAATTGGTGCACTTCATTGCAAACAACTGCAGTTTATTTTTTTGCTTCAAAGCCAGTGTTCGCGTAGCTGTATGTCGCATTAAACTAGTTGCTTGAAACCAATTTCTTCGGTGTGCGTGTCGCCTGTGGCGCTCGGACGGGGGAGGCAGTGCGTAGTTAAAATAGTGAAAGTTTGTTTTGCCGGGGTGTTTGGATGGTCTGCAGCCGATCAATACGGTGGCGGCAGCAGCAGCAGCACATTGCCGGGGGCACCCCAACTCCTCTTGAGCGAACTTTGCTCCTAGGTAAGAAGGGTCGCTGCGCTGTGGTCGTGCTGTTATTAGGACAAGCTGCATCGCGCTGCGCTGTCTTCGTTTCCTCGCGGTGCACGTGATTGGGCTTCTGCTGTTCGGTGCAGTTGTTACTGCCAGCTGAGGGGTTGTCAGTTGTAGTAACCTCAGAGACTCGCACGACCGGCGACACGTGAACGGTCAGAAGGAGGACGGCGTTGAGGAGGGATTAGTGACCTTGCAGTAACGGATGTAAATTCGTGTGTTTTGATTTTTTCCGTACTTTTTCTTAGTAGATTTCCTTAATTTCTTCCTGCATTCTGACCTTGCAAGCCTCAGCTGTCCTCGTCTCACGCATTCTGTAAGGTCATACTGCAGTCCGCGGGTCCTTTAGGCTTGTAATTCATGAATCTTCGTATTTTCTAGGAGAGCGCCACGTGGCGGTTTTGTGGTTCCCACAGTAGCACTGATGGACATATTATGCCGTATTGATTGATAAATACCGATGTCTAGAAAAACCTCGCTGCATATATCTACAGAGTTCAAGACGTTCATGGATCCTTAATATGAGACATGCGATCGCCGAGATGTCGGTAACTCGCTAGCATTTAGCGTGTACCGCTTCGTTTCCACAAACCGTTCCGAATTGTGTTAACCTTCTCATTTTCCGCTAATGAATGTGTACACTTGATTGTACGCCAATGATCCTGTAACAGTCGACTCGTATTAGGGCGGTATTCTTTTGCCCGATTATTACAGCGAACTCCGGAGCAGTGCTGTAGAGAAGGTGTTCCAGCCATTTGAAGGTACTGTCCCGCGCAGCAACAGGCGCTGTCTACATTATGCCTGTTCCGACCTCCTCTGCGTTCTCCGTACAACGCATGGCGCAACTCTGAATTCCGTTAGAAAATAATCAGTGCTGTAGGATGTTCACATCTGCCAGCTTCTGCTTGAGATAGTTGCGTTATGCTGTGTGGCAATGTTTTGCTTTTAAAAACTGAGACAGTTCGTATTGATTCGGTGACAGCTAGCTTGGACCGACGTCGTCGTGGATCAGTAATCCGGCCGGCAATTTATTATTTGCCGCAAGTGTTGATGCAAGAGCAGAGCAAGGCAGAATCGCTGTGTGGCACTGCGTCTGAACAGCTTCAGTCAACTCTGGTAACAGTTAAACAGTAAAGTTGTGGCTGTGCACGCAATGAAGGCGTATGGGGGAAGTAGAGTTATAGCTCCACTCATTCTTAACCTTGTTACTGTAGGAAGGTCAGCGTTCAGTTTCACGCCCGGCCGCTTTACCCTGTGGAAGCATTCGTCGGTGCCCATTGAGTACGAGGCCCGTGGGCCCTACGGGAGTTTTGGACGATTTGGAGAGGGTAAATATCGTTGCCTGTGTCGTGACTCAAACCCGGCTTGTTGCAGCCCGTGGCCTAGTCACTGTAGTTCTTTCTGTCTTTATTTATTGATGAGCTGTGTCTGCCACAGACAGACAGACGGGCGGACAGACTCACAGAATTTCCCCCTATCTTACACATGTTCCGAAGCATTGTGCTACAGACACGCACAGTAATCGGGGTGAAAGAAGGAGTTAGACGAACACGTACAAGTCTCGAAATCGTTTTTAGAAATCTTAGTTTTAGTTTTTGATAATTGGATGATGGCACAAAATGGCATAAAAATTCTGAATTCCAAAAATATTATTAAATTGAAAACATCATTGACTAGAGGAAATCAAATTTCAAGGGAGGGTTGCGGTGAAGGGACGTCATTACTAGGGCGACATGCAGCTGAGTGATGAGCAGCATCTGTTGCAGTATTGCAGCCGTACGGATTGTTACAGAAGTGAAATTTTCGGGGCTGTAACAAACAGACGTGGAGAAAGTGGAGCATGATAAGACGCGAGGCGCCGCTGCCGTCCGTGTGGTGGGATTCTGAGATGCTCCAAAAACCCTCTCGATTTCTATGCTGTAAAATAGGAAAGCGCTGTACGCTGTTTGTCTTCGCTGCAGTCCGCAGTGAGCTTCGTGTTGATTGAGCACCTTTCGAAATTCCAAAGCAGAAGTCCTGTCCAAAACACCGCGTAAATCGCGGATATATGCAACCTTGCGGTGTCACAGCTGTCCGTAGTATTTTGGTGTGCTTATTCTGTAATTTTGTGATTCTAACAAACGCGTGTCTGTGTGTCACAATGGAACCGGGATGCACCAAAGCCGGGCGACATCTCCGGGGTCACTATATGTTATACTCTGGCGCCTAATCTCTGTGGGTCACCGGTAGGGAACTGGCTTCGACTCGCCCTTCTGGCGCCTAGAACTTTGAGTTGGCGCCGGAATTGTGGACAGTCTGTGCACCGCTTGCACTGGCGATGTAAATTGTGTGTTCGATTGGACATGGGAAACTTTTTTTAGCATCATAGAACTATTAACTTCGCGCTCACACACACACGCACGCATACTCTCTCACACACACACACACACACACACACGCTGATCATGCGTTCGTATCGTGCGTCGTGTTACGCGTTTTATTTGTTAACATCAAAGTTGTGTTAGACCCAAACGTGTCATACAAGCCGACAAATAAAATGGACACAAAACGTTAGTTTCAAGCAATGTTGTGTTCAAGAAATGGCGATGTTAACCTTCAGCTAAGAAGTTACATCTGGCTTCTGTGTACATTCTTCAAACAGAGAAGAATAGAGGCAAAACAGTAGTTTGGGGCGCAAAGATTTAAAATAGGAATTTAATGTGTATGAAAAGTACATATGTCATGCATACTGTACGTGTTATATGTTATGTTATTTTATCTTTTATATACTTTCAAAGCACATTGTCTCTTGTCGTCTCGCTGAGCACTGCAGCTGCCACAGAGTATGCGGGAGAATGCAGGCTTTCAATGCGATAAGGCAGCCGTGCTCGGTGACAAGATAAAGTAACGTCCTGTATCACATGCAAGGCAAAGTTGTATTTATTTTTTATTGCTGGGGGCGCATTTTAGTGTATTACCTCAGGTGCAGGAAATTTTATTTGCAGCTCGGGAAAAGTAAGATATTTTGGAGTGACTGCAAGTGATACGTAGCTGAGGCTAAATTAAAGTGCCTATGGACATCGTCCTGAGGTACTGAGGACAAATACGAAAAATCTGTCCGGATGGACTTCAATCCAGAATCGCCCGAATACCAAGACGCTTGCTACTTCTGTCCATTATAACTTGAGGTCGGCTCACCAAGCAACAACACCACGTTCGGCCCCAGTGGAATTCTCTGTCGGTACCTGCTAAATTATTTACAATTTTCAACCCATTCACAACTGAAGCTTCCAGTTTCCTGAGGGTTTTCATTGCCCCATTGGGAAGCCGTTTTTTCTCTGGTAATGAAAACCACTAACCCCTGGCACTTTGAAAGCCCCCCCCCCTCCATTTATCTGGGAGCGCTAACCTCCGACCCAAGTCGCACAACCCCCACTTACCCTCTAACCTAGTCATGCGTCCATTTGACCTTGTGGTGTTCGATTTATAGAGGATGGGTCGTATCAAGTGCAGGAGGGGTGTTGGGGAGAATGAAAAGCGGTTTGATGTTGGGGTTTTGCAGAGCTTACAGCTGTATTTAGAACTGGACCAGGGATAGCTCAGTTGGTATAATGACTGGATAAGCGACGAATCTCGGTTCGTTAACCGGCAGGAAAAATAAATTTCTTACAGCCTGGCTGTGGGGTCAACCCGGCCTACTTATGGGTGACTACCGAGTGCTACTGCCCCGGCGGTAAGGCGGCCGGGGCTTGAGGCTGACCTGCCGCCTCCATCCAGCGCAATACAGCTATTTCGTCACCCCCTTATTCCTTTGTGGCTTACACAGGAACACCTTTACATGTATGCAGTTCACTGAATGTAGCAGGTCCACTCTGACCTCTGAACTTTCTGTTGTCAGTTCGCATAGTTCTGCTCAGTTACTCCACAGTTTATCGACAGATACGCTCCGTCCACTGTTTTTCTTCCCCAGCCTTTCCAGTCCATTCAAAATTATTTTTCTTTCTCCAGTTCGCAGGCAGAATACTGCAGTATTGCCTGTTGTTGTATATGGGTGTGAAACTTGGTCTCTCTCACACTGAGGGAGGAATGTGGACTGAGAGTGTACGAGAATATGGTGCTGAGGAGAATGTTTGGGCCTGAGAGGGACGAGGTGACAGGATACTGGAGAAGACGGCGTAATAAGGACCTTCATGATCTGTACTTTTTTCGAACATTTAACGGTGACGGGTGACCGGATTGAATAAGGTGCAGTGGGTGGGGCTTGTCACGTGCATTTGTGAGAAGGGAGTGATTTCGGGGTCTTACTGGAGAAACTGAAGGAAAATGGCTACTTGAAATACCTAAGGGCAGATGAGAGAATAATGTGAAATTAGATCTTAGAAAGGTTGGAGACCCGTGGACTAGGTTCTTCGGGCTGAGAACAGGCTAAAGTTAAGGGCTTTTGTGAAAGAGGCAATGAACCCAGTTCCCTTGATAGTTAAGGCGCTGTAGCTTCTCAAGACGACTTTTTTCCCTGCAGTTGGTTAGTTATTCAGTTACTTAGTTGGACATTGATTTAGTTACACAAAGGCACATGACCAAGTTCACCGCACAGTCAGTACTCGGTACGGTACCTGTGTGACGAAACACCTGCAGGATTAGTTCAGCGATTGGAGTGCCACAGAATGTGAGTGAGCTTGGCGATCAGTACAAATTACTTAGACCCCTACTAATGAAATCCCCGTAATGGCTTTAGGAAACGCTTCGGACTCGCATTGGTTCTTTGTGTATCGCGTTTCTGTGGAATACGAGTTATGCAGCCCGCAGGTTTATCGATATGCAATTACATCTGTTGTCCCCGCTGAGATCGTTGTAATGTGCTGCACGAACTGAGTATGTATGTCTGTATGTATGTATAATTGATTTTGCTTAAAATTCGTTTAATGAATACTAATAGAAAATTTGTAACAACAACCCACTGTTTCTGCAGATCCTTCGGAACAACAACACCCTGCAGTCTCTCTAGTAACATCATCACCCATCCGCAACAGACGGACGCGATATGTCAGTGCGGTCAGGTCCTCATTAAAACGTCCCATAATTCCACTCCTTTCATGCGTAAAATTTCCACAAACGTATGACGAAACAAACCAGTGTTGATCTCAGTAATTGCAACAGGTGGCACCGGAATAAACTGAACAAACTTCTTGGTTTGTGAAATATGTGTACAGGGTGATTACAAAGTAAATACTTAATATTAAATAACTATAGTTTTACCAAAGCTTACTGCTGTATTGCGCTACATATTACACCATTTTAAAGCACATACTATCTGGAGTGCAGAACGTTTGCAAAGATCTGGAACACAACACATTCCCTTTGCTGTGGGCAAAGAAGTCATCACGAGTCATTTGAGACAGAAGCACCCGAACAGGTGGAAGGCTGGTAAAGGTTACCGCCAGTCCAAGACCCTGATGAGAACAAACGAGCTTCAGGCAATGAGTTGACCAAAGCTTAGATCGGCTGTGTGACTTAACAGGCCACACAGCCCTTACAGCAGGACTCACACAGCGGCAGGATTACCATCGGTGTAGGTTCTAAACAGAAGATACTGTACATATTGATTACCATCTGTGTAGGGACTAAACAGAAGATAGTGTACATGTGTATTGTATCTCACCGTCCGACATCGGCAAGCAAAAGATACAAAATCCTGTGCCGTATGTTCCTGAAACCCAAGGATTCAGAAAACAAGAGGGCGAATGGCCTTATTATAGCCCAGTAGCTGATACAAGGCTTGGTGTAATTCCTTTTACTACCACTACACCACCACCACCACCACCACCACCACTACTACTACTACTACTACTACTACTACTACTACTACCACCACCACCACCACTACTGCCACCTCCACCACTTACTACCACCACCACTATTACTACTACTACCACCACTACTACTACTATTACCACTACTACTACCACTTTTGCTACCACTACTGATACCACCACCAGCACCACTACTACTACTACTATTACTACTACCACCACCACGACCACCATTACTAGTATCGGTACTACTACTACTGCTAATACTGCTGCTGCTGCTAATGGGAGACAAATTGGTGTTCTAGAAGCCAAGAGGGTGACAAGCAGCAGTTTCCAAACTGTGGACCCACAAATATTAAGCGTAAACACAAAAAATTTTGTCGCCCCATTTGTGCACCTGCCATGCGCTGATATCACACTTCGCTACACACTTTGCAACCAGACAGACATTGCAAATAAGCTCTCGCTTAAGGACTAACAACAAACAGCGTCAAACGTACTTCGATTGTTTTGTTCAATTCGTTCAGTGTTCTTGGTTTTCACACTTAAACATCGTCTGTGACCTAACCACTCAGAATGAGGTCAGGGGCTTCTGTTGTTCCTCGACACCCAATCCAGAAACCGTGCACAAACAAAAGTGCAAGAAAAAAAGAATGTTGTGGTGCTGCACGTTGCGTGTAATGCAGGTGTTCAGAAGGGCTGGGCGTTGCTTTAGGAGATGGGGCGTGCTGAACTGGTTTAGCGCTGACTGTACGGTCTTCTGTGTAATGTGAACTGCTGTTACCTGGCCACTGTGCTAGTCTAGTCTGTCTGACGACGATGTCTGGTGATTACAGGTGCAGCGTCAGTAATGAACAGACGGGTGTGTTTCGTAGGTACAATGATACCGACAGCACACATTGTCGCGTGGTAACCCTGTCCAAGTGCCACTTTTGTCCACCACATATCTCACACGGACTGACGTCAGATCGAGCCCAGGTCCGTGGTGATAGTCTGGCGAAATAGCTCCAGAACCATGGTACGACGTAAGATGAGAATTTGGTAGAAGTACTGAGTCTGAAGAACATCAGTAAATGGCATTAAATGACGCTGCTGCTGTTTTGGTCGTGCTGGACAGAAAGGATTGTATTTATATCGCATGGGGTGTGTCTGAATTTAAATTTTCCAAAGCTCTCAAAGTGTCAATTGATTGAAGCTGTAGTCAGGTAGATATATATTGCTGTTACATCCTGTTGTGCTGTATCTGTATATTGTAGCAGCGGAGGGAAAACTTGATTGAGAATGCTGTCAACTTCGGTGGAAATTTGAAGTGTTTAACCCTGTTCAGAAGCAACTGTGACAAGGTTCCCAGTCTCGCTACGTGCTCGTGCTTCTGTTCATTCAAAAATCTAAACCCTTCTGGGTAACTCCGTCTCTCTCTCTCTCTCTCTCTCTCTGTTTCATGTGTTTTCCTGACACTATGGGCAACAGTGACAGCCGACTGTCACTGTTGCTCATAGTGTCAGGAAGTCTCGTTTAGAGCGAGATTTCGGCTTATCTCAGCGGTATTGCTGTGGTGGCCGACATTTGACTCTGAAGATGAAGGCACTACAAGCCTTCGAAACGTCTGCGTTGTCACATCTTGTCACTCGTCTGTCTCTCTTGGCGATTTACGGGCAGCTCTCTCAATTCTGAATGTCACATTTAAATATGCCCAAGCCACAGAGCTTCATTACCCCATGACAGTCCGGAAGGCGGGAGGTCGTTATGCTGGTCTGAATGACGAGCGGTGATCGAGTGCCTGCCGAACATGCGCGTCTCCAGTGGGATTCGATCGCTCGATCTGTGTTTCCTCGGCTCATTATCGATTTTCAGTATCACTTGTGAACATTATTATATCAGTGTCGAGTTTGGAATGTTCCGGTGTCCAAGACGTACTGACATACACGACGTCGCATCTGCTGTCACTGTGAAGTTATGTTGATCCTTGTCACCTCTGTCAATCACAATTAAACCTCAGTATAAACCAGTCTAGTGTCAACGAACTATCTTGAAGACGTGTCCACAACCACTGCCGAAACGTCGTGCGTATCAAATAACATGTTTCATAAAATGTGCAGCGCCGAGCATAATTTTGTCCCTATTTACCGTCCATATAACGAACGGCTAAATTTATGAAGTGGGGAGTCTTTAGACATTAAAATGAAAGGAGTTTAAAGTCGTTTGAGATATTAACAACAGTAGTTATTAACAAAAATATTTATAAACAAAAATATTTATAATCAACAATATTTATAAACAACACTAGTTATTAACAACAGTAGTTATTAACAACGGTAGTTATTAACAACAATAGTTATTAACAACTGTATTTATTAACAACGGTAGTTATAAACAACAGTAGTTCTTAACAGTAGATATTTCGAAATCAGTATGGTGATTTTCACTTGGGTAGGGGGATTATGTTGTCATGTTGACGGTTTGTTCACAAGGTAAAGATGCTCCTAGCGTGACGAAAAGGCATAGAGGGGATTGGCGATTGGTTATATTCAATCATAAATTCGGCAGTAGGCGGCGAGAGTGGTCAGGCTGACGCCCTGGCCGCTTTACCCCGCGAGCGAGCTTGCGGTAGACATTGAGTGGGCCACGAAGAAGGTCCGACCGGACATTTTGCAGAAGATAATTTTTTACCGCTGCCGGGAGTCGCACGACGATTTGTCGGACAGCAGCCGGTCGATAGGTCGCTGTACCGAGTGGAATGTTGAAAGGCGATGCAGATTGCAATGCAAACTGGCGAGCTGCAGTGTGTAGTGTGACACTGCAGCAGCTGTTTGGAGTAGTGTGGCCGGCGATACACAGCACCACCATATGCTGTAGTGCTGAACTGGGGAGAATTCTGGGATTTGAAAGAAAACGGATTCAGACAGTTCCTGTGCCAATATTGTCTTAGTAAATATTTTAGAAAATATGAATGAGTGAAATCTGTGTACTTAATGGCGTCATATATATATATATATATATATATATATATATAGACTCGTGTTGTTCTTTGATGTAAGTCTGTCTTACTTACTCCATGGAGCAGAGTCCTTCTTGAGAAGCTAACTGGCTTTCAGCTAGTGAAGAATTTCCTCGCATTTTATGGAATCCGAAGGTTCATTACCGCATTCACAATGCCCGCCAACTCTTCCTATCCTATGCCAGCTCGATCCGGTCCATACTCCGGCATCCCACTTCATGAAGATCCATCTTAATATTATCCTCCCATCTACGCCTAGGTCTCCCAAGTGGTCTCTTTCCCTCAGGTTTCCCCACCAAAACCATGTATACGTCTCTCCTCTCCCCCATACCCGCTACATGCCCCACCCATCTCTTTCTTCTCGATTTTATCACCCGACTTTGATGTAAGTCTTGAAGGGCTAAAGTTAATCTAAATTGTATGTAAAGATTCAGTCCGTACCGCGCAGTAAACACTCCGTCTCAGTTATACAAACCAGTCAGTTAATGCTGTATAGGGAAATAATCGCTGTTTGTTCTGAGATCCACACAAAACACATAAATACAGCTGTGTGGGCGGAACGTGGGATTGTTGAATGTTAAACCCCATATTATTATAGTTACATATAAGTTTTAAAGGGTTAATACAGCCAACAGTAATACATTATATAATCTATGAATACATTTTACAAATTTACTACGACTCAGTACACCGCGGTACCAGAAGCTTTTCAACACAAACTTTGTCATTAGTGCTGGGGATTAATTGATTGATTGATTGATTTAAAAATATATGGTGAGCTCGACTGCACTGTAATATGAGACTCCTATGGTACCTGATCAGACGTTCCCCCCTTCGTCACAACTGAATGACAATTCTTCACGACGGTCAGTGCAGTTAATTTTCTTTCCACTGAATGATCACCATTTGTCAACCGAAATGCGCCGCATTTTACGTTACGAAGACGTCTCATTTATTTTCTGTAAACTGGACACCGTGCTTACTGATCGTGTGTGCTGTTTCTGGCTGTATTGCTTTGGCTGGTGTGCGGCAGGAGCCTGCAGTTTTGTACTGACTGGTTTGTTGGTTTGTTAGACTATTCGGTGACGCCTTACGGACTTGCACCTGACACAATTAACTTTCCTGATCACGTGGCAGTGGTTGGTGCTCGGTTTAAAACGTCTTCACCGAATGGTCTGACAGGACACACCGGAACCTGCGGGTAGCCAGCGGAGGCTCAAACCGAACGTCTTCGAGTTGCAAGACCCTACGTTAGGCTGGTATTGTGGGCTGATAGACTGCCACGTCTCTACAGCCTTACCGCGATGCCTGGAATAAGAAAGACAGGTTTGCAGAACAGCAGGCTTACTGTGTCATGTTAATGCCCCGCCTGCATTACTTTTCTCTGACAGGGCCACGGAAAATTTGTCTTTTAAGCCTCGCCTTTTCTGACCAAACAAACGTGTCTCTATAAAGTGTTCAGAGGGACACAGGTGTGCGGGTGGAACAGAATAAGCCAAGCTTTATAACGCCTCTAGCTTTGGCATGTTTAGAACAACAGTGTGTGCTAAATTCTCGATCGTGGTTTTCCTGTCCCCCCAAAAAAATACGCCTTCCTCGTCCATTTTGTTGGGAGTTAGCCCTTGCAATCCGTCTATACTTTGTTTAATTTAAGTTGCGCAGAATGGCATTACCGTATTTCCATCTTTCTAATAGCACCTTTTTTTTCACATTTTAAAATTTCTGCAGTCGGTATGCTTCTTGGTATATTGGACGGTGTGTATCGGAAATGTGTATTGTGTGATTATTGACGCCAGTCGCGGGACAATAAACACGAAGACAGCCACAGAGGAAGTTACGTAAGAATTGTTGCCTTTGTGTGTGTTGTATTTGTGTGTTCGTGCTGGTGGGTCTGTTCGGCTGTTCGTGCTGTTGGGTCTGTTCGGCTGTTCGTGCTGGTGGGTCTGTTCGGCTGTTCGTGCTGGTAGGTCTGTTCGGCTGTTCGTGCTGGTGGGTCTGTTCGGCTGTTCGTGCTGGTGGATCTGTTTGGCTGTTCGTGCTGGTGGGTCTGTTTGGCTGTTCAATCAGCACGTAAATAAACAACAACTTAAGGTAATTACTCAAAATGGCCGCGCTATAAGCCTTCTGCCGTCTGCTGTCGTGAACTAGCACGCGTCCTTTTCTACGCATTTTCTATTCCTTCTTGTAGTAAGAGGATTCTATCTGCAGTCCATAGCTACCTACTGCTATGTCTGAACACTAAATTTAGAACCCTAGAAATGGGAGAGGGGGGGGGGTGCAGGGCCACATTGGTATCCAGCGCCATTGAGAATGAAAGAAATAATGATAGACTAAATACAAGATGTCCGAATGTCTGCAGTTTCCGAACCCAAGGAACAGCCATTTCGTTTTCACTTTCATGTAACTGGAAGCAACTCTTCAGCGAAAAACCGTATTTTACACCCACAAAATATTTTCAAACGCTGCCGTTAGACGGATCCAGTGACGGTCAGTTCCAGTTACAATAACAACAGGACAGGTGAAGCCCAGTAACTCGACTGCGATGAATATTTCCATGTGGATGTCACAGTTCGTGACCTTTGTGACAGGGGTCAAGTCGTTAGTTCCTTTGCCGGATGTCAGCTCGTTACGGCAAAATGTCACGGCGCTCCGTAACCAACGGCTGCACTGTAATATCTGTATATCATGTACCACATAGTGGGTTCTAACCGTTTAAGCAGTAAGTGACAGTACATTCCTATCCATGCACCCGACATCCCAATGAGCATTGCTGTTTGGCAGCTCCCAGTGCTCGCCCGTTTCTCTTCAGCCAAGACTAACTTCTAAGCCGTAGGACTGCAGCCTTTGTACAGCATAGGACCACACCTATTATTGTGGGCTGGCTCGCGAGCCTTACGTGGACAAATAACAATAAGTGGTATACCTAACTGCCTGAAGTATTGTTGCGCATTTTTGTTGTAAATACATGAAGACGCTTATGGCCGCAAGTCACATAATGCAGCTGGCGGTCTACGGGTTGCACACTCATGTGTTACATACATCAAGATCAGTAGGATACTTACAGGGGCAAATCGAAACACTGGATGGAAGAGATTGTCACCTGTGCCAATTCGTTCGCTTAAAATCTCACATGGATTAACCTGGTATCGAATTTTCGCTTCAGCGTTGAGATACCGAGGATTGGCCGCCTGAGCTATGGCACGACCTATTTAAAGACTATGATTAATGTCTATCATATTTAAAGTTCCAGTCCGTACCGCGCAGTAAACACACTCCGTCTCGTTTATAAAAACCAGTCAGTTAATGCTGTATAGGGAAATAATCGCTGTTTGTTCTCAGATCCACACAAAACACATAAATGCAGCTGTGTGGGCAGAACGTAGGATTGCTGAATGTTAAACCTGGTTGTATATATAGTAACCACTGGGCTTGAAGGGCCTGAGGGTTCTG
>Ga0123354_10012211_pt1 | contig 13308 bp, 4 predicted proteins | sample TergutLab28metaG_2_FD_97872 | JGI IMG/M metagenome (GOLD analysis project Ga0123354, IMG submission 97872) | Labiotermes labralis P4 segment gut microbial communities from Petit-Saut dam, French Guiana - Lab288 P4 | ecosystem: Host-associated > Arthropoda: Insects > Digestive system > Gut ...
ATTTTCGACACAAACGTTTCCCAACACTGTCTTTTGATTTTTCTTGTTTCTCTTTTCACCATTGCCCCTAACCTTTTGTATTCTATTTTGTCAGTGTCAGAGCATGTTGTTAAATACCATAAATAAGCCTTCTTCTTGTTTTCAATCAGGTTTTTGATATCCTCATTCCATAAAATTAAACGTCTTCTGTGTCTTCTCTTCATCCTTTTACCTAAAGCTTCATTAGCTGCTTGTTGTAATGTGTTCTTCAAAGTTTGCCATTCTGCATTAATGTTGAGGCTGCATGGTGAATGTGTCAAATTTTGTTCTAGTCGCCTCTGATAAAGTAATTTTATATTTGTATCCTCCAGTAAATGTACTCTAAAAACTTCTTCTTGTCGTGGAGATCTTTTAATAGATGTATACCCTTTTTGAGTTAAACAGATTTTGGAAATTAGTAAGTAATGGTCTGTAGCCACATCGTGCCCCCTGAAAACTTTGGTGTTCTGTACTAAAGGTGATAACTTCTTATTTGTTAACATGTAATCTATTATAGAACTATAACCTTGGGCACTCCATGTCATTTTGTGAATTTGTTTATGTCTAAAAAATGTGTTCGTTATCTTCAGTTCATTTACGGATGCAAAATCTTTTAGTTTGTGTCCATTACTGTTAATAGTAATTTCACCATTTGTGCCCAAAATTCCATCTATAGGAATTTTCCCGACTCTTGCATTGTAATCTCCGGCGACTATGATGTAGTCGTTTTTGTTGATTTTGTCTATCTGATCTTGAAGTGTTGTATAGAATTCTTCCGTTTGTTCAGTTTTACCCTCCTCCAGAGCATAAACAGCTAATAATGTTAAATATCCTCTTTGTAATTTATATTTTAGCTGAAGGATTCTTTCATTCACAAACATGTAACTGTGTATTCTCTTCCTATATTTGGCTTTAATCATTATTGCTATTCCTGCAGCTGCTCTCTTGTTCGTTGGGACACCACTGTACAATCTTCCCACTCCTGTGAACCCTTTAATTTCTTTTTTGTTTCAGGGATCACTGCTATATCTACATTTGCCTTCTTTAATTCTTCCTGTAGCAGTTTCTCTTTGCCATATAAACCTCTAACATTCCAAACGCCTATTTTCCTTAAGCCTGATTTCTTTGTCCTCTTTCTCGCCTTGGTTGTCGTTTGTTTTTCAGTTCGGCGCTTCCTCTGTAGATTCTGAGTTGTGTAGGGTGTCCTCAGGATGGATAACCAGTCCCTCGCTGAGTGAGTTTGGTGGTAGCTAACCTCAGGGCCTCCAAACATGCCCGTTTTCTGTTTTGAGGCGCCGAGGACTCGCCTTCATCCGCTCCTCTCTGCTACAACGAAAGTTGCATTGCCCAGGGATCATGAGCGAGGACGTGAGGAAGTCGGATTTGCTGGCAGAGATGACCGGTGTTATGTCAGACGGTAGATTCCCAAGATTTGTGGATATCATCTATCGGCATCGATAATATCCCTTGGGGCCAGTACCAGCCTTTGATCCCCATCATGAACATTGTAGCACTAAACGAAATATTTCTCTTTTACACTCACATAATACTGCAGCAAAACGTGGTGCCGGATATTGCTTTTATGCAGTCAGTAATCAACTGCTTCTGTTGTTTTAACATTGTAGTCTCTGTGGGATATGACACCGTACGGACGGTCTGACAGGTTCGAAGATATTAACCCTGATCATGGAGGTAGTAGGTTCTGTTTTGAAAGGTAAATCAGTCCCATTACAGGCCCGATGTGCCCAGAGGCTTCCAGGAAGTTAAGGTTCCCAGATTACGTGACAATGGCCCAGGATGGTGGTAAGGTTGTCAGCCTTACGCACCGGCCGCTTTTACCCCCAGAAAATACTCCTGGTACTCATTTCTGTTAGAGGCTGAGTCGACCCCAGGGTCATAGTGCGATCGGAAGGATTGTGTCAATGAAATATTTCAATGACACCATCTGGAATCGAACCAGCGACCTTCCGATCTGTAGCGTACAGTACCTTAACCACTGTGCTACCGGGGTCCCCCTGTTTTGAAAGGCTTGTTTTTATTTACCGAAATACACGGTGTCATATTCCAGAAGACGGTAATCTTTTGTTATTTTTAGTGGCCTGTGACTTGATGCTAGTCAGGAATCTCACATGGTAAATACATTCCAAAAATATATTCAGGCAGGAAGCAGAACCTGAGGGATGACGTATCATATCATCCCAGCACCTGTATGTCAAAGCAGACGCTACACCTATAAATAAGGTTGTTTCGACTGGGATTCGAACCTGCGATCCGAATGTTTGAGTGTTTTTTGGACACAGCGAATATAAAGACCTACACTCTCTGTACGATACCTAAGTAAAATTATAGACCGAGTTGTTTAATCAAGAAATAAAAGAGAGTTCGGTGCTGCGAAAGTGGATAAGATGCCCGTGACTCGAGCGATCTGTTCTTCAGAGTGATTTTAAACAATTGCATTCTGTCTTGTTAACAACCGATGTGCAGTTTGAACCTAATGAGATGTCGCTACACCGCACAACCTCAAGCACCTGTTGCTAGCAGCGTAGTAACTAAACCATTGTCACTGAGGAAAATGGTCGATGAGCAGGCCCAAAAAAAAATCACTCTCACGAAAAACGAAAACTCACAAAAGAGCGCTAATGGCTACTGTTCCGATTAAAATCAATTTTATATAGCCCATTCCGTGCGCTGTCGATAAAGAATTCACAACACTCAAAGATCAAAATGCACACTTTTCTGGTTCCGATATTTATAGTATAATATCAAAGTAAGTATTCCTACATGTTTCGATCCCCAAGAGATCATCGTCAAGGATCCGATATCAAATAATATTGCATAACACAAAATTAGCTCTTTTTGTACATAACTAACTTGGTGTAAAATAGTCAGGTAGTAAAACATAGACATTTCTTTGTAGAATAGTTGTTGTAAGTAAAATGGAATCTTGATAATCAGCATCCCCAAGACAGCTTAGTACTTTTTCGTTACGTACGTAAGTTGTCTTAGGGATGGCCGACTGTTTATCAAGATTCCAGTTACTTACACAAATCTTCTACAAACAATTGTCTATACTCTTATTTTACTACTTGACTCTTTTACACCATGTTATGTATAAAAATTACTAATTTTATATTTTGCAATGTTATTTGTTATTGGCTCCCTAGTGATGATCCCTTGGGGATCGAAAAAGTAAGAATACACAATACGATATTGTAATAAAATAAGGAAGAATACTGTGCATATTTGGTTGAACGTTGTGAACTGGTGAAAATTAACTTGATTAAAAAGTAAAAACTGTTAACACTACTTTGTTCTTGTTAATTGTTACAGAAAAATGTTTCGACCTTACAAGGACATCATCAGGCTGATACTTGATAAAATACTTAAAAATATATACAATTTCATTTGTTACAATGAGATATCCGTAAGGTTCGTGCCACCAGGATCCTGACCGAACGAACCTTACGGACAGCTGTATGTTCGGATACGAACACCAGAACAGTTGGCCTTGCTGCGACTAGCTATGTCAACACATCACCTGCCATCAATTTAAATGTATTTATTTTAACCTAAATTTTAATTTATGACAGCAACAACATGTTTAATATTTGGACAATAACATAATTTTGAAAACTGATATCTCATTTTGGCAAATGCATTTGCATATTTTTTTAGTGTTTTATCAAGTTTCAGCCTGATGATGACCCTTTAGGGTCGAAACATGTTGCTCTAAAAATTACCAAAAATAAAACTTTGTTAGTGGTTTTTACTTATTGACTAATTGTACAAAAACACAAGGTGATGTCTAACTTAACATTCAATTTAACTTGTTTTGAAATACATACTACAGTATAGATGAAGTCATAAACTGTGTTTATAAGCTTGCTTGCTTTCTGTTAGAAATATCCGGTGTACTCCAGTAAAATAATTTCCGACTTTCCAGCATTAAACGTATGTAAACTATATAGCTACGTCAAGATTTAGTTCCTGCTTCAGTGTAAACACACTGTGTTTGCATTACTAAGGCGACCTTTTAATGCTTTTAGGTTAAATATTCTCTGTTTATTTACTCTGAACATAATTCGAAACACAAGACTGCAGTCTGGGGGCAAAATGCAGTCTTAATATGAAGTATGTGAAGTACATTTTTCACTTTTCGCTGTCTTATTGATTACTATATTCTGCCACCTGCATTAGAATTACGAGATCAGCGTCTTAGCCACATGGTCGATTTAGGTGTTTACTAACACATTCAGGAAAAATTAGATTATTTCCATAGATGGCATTAACCCTTCAAAGTCCAGTGATTACTTTGCAACTTTAACACTCAACAATACAGGCAATGTACGTATAACGTAACATTCAGGCGCGTTCGTGCAACCATTGTTGCAGTGGAAAAGCAATGAGTATTACACAGCCTGAGTGTGTGTATTTGTAGCCTTAGGTATCCAGCATGCAATGCGCCATATTGTCATCTGTGGCCTGCCCTGCTCTACATTATTTTTCCGCATTACCTCATAAAAGGCAAGATTTTCGACAAAAAAAAATTTATTTCAGATAAACCGTGTGTTTCGAGTTTCTCTACAAGGTTCATCTGAAATATTTTTCATTCTAAGAAGCAGTGAGCGAGACATGATAACAAAAGTCTATCGTTCTTCATGTAAAGTACCGTTTATTCTTGTCCGATTTTAATAAAAGTTTAATTTTATCGACAGATTTTCGAAAAATATTTAAAATATCAAATTTCATGTTAAATCTGTCCAGGGGGAGCCGAGTTATTTTATGTGAACGGACGGACGGACGGACGTACATACATGACGAAGCTAATAGTCGCTTTTCACAATTTTGCGAACGTGCCTAAAATTCTGCCCACACAGAGTATTTACGTGTTTTGTATATATCACAGAGCAAACAGCAGTTATTTCCCTATTCAGAACTAAACGATAAATTTGTGTAACCAAGATAGCGAGCAATTTGTATTTTTATAATTAAACCAACAAATGTCCACACGACAACAAATGGTGTTTACTTCGCGGTAAGAACTGAATCTTTAAATATAATTCGGGTTATTCGGTTAGGCATGGTCTTTGTTATGGATGCAGTAATAATTTACTGTGACATATGAACTTAATCTTGAAATGTAATTTAAAAGAATTTCGTGCCTGAGGTGAATAACAAGGCGACTTGTAAACCAAGGTACCCGTTAAACCAACGTCTCAAATCAAAGCTATATACACATATCAAACCACAAACGGAAATTTGCAAAACTTTTATCTTTTTTAGCCTGAATTATTTTTTTGAAGTAAACCGTTTGCTTGAACGCTGGTCAGCTGGCCGGAAGTCAGAACGCGCCCGGAATTTCTGCTGCCAGCCAAATCGATCACGGTTGCCCTCAGTCGTAGAGCAAATGATGAGTAGACACACAGATTCCACATTGTATTGCGTCATTCCTGTGCAGCTGTTCTGACATCATTATCTTCAAATATTCCGCCCAAACCCAGACTCCCACCGCCATATAAATTTCACCATAATGCAGCTTATAAAATAAACCATTCAACAAAACATAAAATCCGGACACAAAGTTCAACGTCAACGTCTTTCCTCTGTGGCACACTCAGGAATTCTACTTTCCATTACCAAACATTTTCATTGTATTTGACAGAATGGCAAAGGGTTCACATCTTAAAAACGTCAGGACCATATATTTTCGGTTTCTCCCTACAATAAATGCAGTTATTCTCACTAAAAATCTTAATTTTTGGTTTAAACTTCAAAGAGTTGAGTCGTTACGTTTAACTGTCTTCGTAAGCATTCACGTACAGATGATTCTTCGCCTTCGTCTTTTTTTGTCTTCAAGCGAGGCTCGAAAATAAATGCTTCATAAATTGCTTCTGTCGTTCCCCAGATACTCGTGAGTAATGGTGGATATGGCATGTGGAATGTAAGGAGAAGAAAAGAAGTGTGTGTAGAATTTTGGTGAGGAAAATTCAAAAACCTAGGCGTGGGTTTAGAATTATATTAAAACATACTTAAAAGAAATATTATTAAAGACTGGATTCGGCTGGCTCATAATTTGGAGCAATTGGCAGTTTTTTGTGCACGGTTATTAACTTTCGGCTTCCATAAAATGTGGGGAATTCCTTGTCTAGATGAACAACTCTTAGCTTCCTAGAAGAATTTGCTGCGTGGAGTCAATGTATCAAGTAAGACTATGTAATGTTATGAAATGGACACCTTCAACCGTTAAAGGAATGGTGATTATGAGATTGGTCTTTACGACCACAGCTACACTATATTGAAGCCACGGAAAGCTGTCCTACGGGTTGACACACATGCTTCTCGAGGTGTTATGCTTCGTGTCCACGGTGAGTCGTCTACGCCGCCATCGATTTGATGGTCATTCTCTTCTCATGTAAATGAATTATAATCGTCAACAGAAACGAACACTTTGTGCTGGTTAACTTAGACAGAGGAAGCTGCAGTGCACAGTTGGCCAGACTTTGGACTCAGTGATCACCTGTAAGGCAGAAAATCTTTCGCGTTCTACCTCAGTACGTAATGTATTAATATTAGGTCAACTAGGCAGAGAAATGTACGATAGCATAATAGGATCAGACATATAAAAGTACAACTGTTTTACTAAAATTTACTAAAAATTGATATTTTAAAACTAAAGCAATTACCATAATTAAAAGTTGTTCTTCATTAACTTCCCTATTGCGAATCTGATTAATGACCCTACATAACTTGCAATAGCTTTCTGAAAAAGGGTTCGTAATTACTGAGTCACAAGTGAAGGCAGAATATTTATCTGTTCGTTAGTCAGACGGCTTCGGTATCTTGATTTAATTGTCTTCATCTTGGAAAAAGCTTCTTCGCAGAAGTAGGTTGATCCAAAAAATGACGTCAAACGAAGAGCTATTGATCGTAATGGGGGGACAAGTAACTTTTGAGAGAGACCAAAAAGCGGCCACGATCGACTGTTTAGCTACCTCTGCTGTAGGGGCATACAGCAGTAGCCTCAGAGCGCGAATAGGAAATATTCCGTGGATCTCGTGTTGAATATCATGGGGGAAGCTTTGATAACCTCCGATAAATTTCGAACAGTTTCAAAACAAGTACTTACAGAGGCAGACAGGGGTAACGCGGTAGCTCAGTGGTTACGGTGCTGTGCTACAAATCGGAAGGTCGCTTGTTCGATTCCAGGTGGTGTCATTGGAGTTTTTCATTGACATAATCCTTCCGATCGCACTATGGCCCTGGGGTCTACTCAGCTTCTAACAGAAAGGAGTAACAGGAATATTTCCTGGGGGTAAAGGTGGTCGGTGCGTAGGGCTGACAACCTTACCACCATCCTGGGCCATTGTCACGTAATCTGGGAACCTTAACTTCCTGGAACCCTCTGGGCACCTCGGGCCTGTAATGTGAATGATTTACCTTTTTTCACAGATCATTCAGCTCATCATTATGTAGTTTTCTCCACTCCCCTGTTACCTCGTCCCTCTTATGCCCAAATAATCTCCTCAGAACACTATTCACAGACACCCTCAGCTTACCTTCCTCCCTCAAGCGACCAAGTATCAAGCCCATACAAAACAACAGGCAAAATTATATTTCTGTTTATTTTAGTCTTCATATTTTGGTGTAGCAAATCTGGAGACGAAAGATAGCAAGCATTCCATGGTTTCAGTCTGCTCTCAGTTTCTTCCTGAATAGAATTTAATTCGTTAGGCTTGTTCCCAAACATTTGAAATGTTTCACCCTTTCGAAGGATCTATTATTAATGTTTATGACGTGACTTCATCCCGCATTCTGATCTTGAGACATGACCATGAACTTAGTTTTATAAGCACCTTACTTCTAATCCAGTCTCCTTACTAACAACTAGTAAAGTTTCTGTGTTTCTCCTTATAGTATGTACGCTTCCAACCAATATATTAACATCATCAGCATAAGCCAGAAGCTGATGTGTACCATTTAATATCAATCCATCCCTGTTTACCTGAACCCTCCTCTGACCAACTTCAAAGCAAAGTTGAAAAACAATGGCGATAGACCATCTACTTGTTTCACGCCATTCTTAATAAGAAGCATGTCAGACCAATGTTTGCCTACACGGGATCTGCTATAGATTTCATTCGGACAAACTGTTTATTAGCCTTACCAGTTTCATGGGGATACCAAACTCATTTAGAATATTATACAGTTCCTCCCTCGTTAGCTGAATCTTGCGTTGTCTTTAAGTCTATAAATAGCTGATGCACTGCTTCATTGATTCACATTTTTTTGAGTATTTGGCGAATGCAGAATGTGATCAGTCGTTGACCTGTTACGTCGAAATCCACACTGATGATCCCCAATAATTTCCTCTGCAAATGGAGTTAACCTTGAGAACGGGATGTTGGATAATATTTTGCACGTATTTGACAAAATTGATAAGCCCCTATAATTACTAGCGTCTGTCTGATCACCCTTCTTATAGATAAGTACAATGATGAACTCCTTGAATTCCTCAGAAAATTCCTCCTAATTCCAAATACAATGAATAAGTTTATGGATATCAGAACGAATTGTTCTACCCCCTGCTTCAATCAATTCTGTCTGCCAAACGTCATTAACCCCATGAACATTGAATAGCTGAGTGACATGGTTCCTCCACCCAGCCAAAATACTGTGAGAGTCTGTAACTAAATCACCCTTCCCATCCTTCACTATATTAGTTCTAGACTGGTAACCCTTATTAAAGTCACTGGATTCCCCTGTACAAGTCTGTGATATTTTTTATCTTACTGTTAATTTCAAGTTCGCCAGTTTTAGCTTTCAGATGTTCCTTCTCTTTTTCCTGAAATGTCTGCTAGCTTCACGTCTGACATTGTTTCGATTATCTACATTACTTTGGTTTGGATCCAGTAATCATTGCATTTTAGCCAGCTTCCTTTGATCTAATAATCGTGAAAATTCTTCACAATTCTAGGACAAAGAGACACATTTTGCCCCGACCGCCTCCTTCCACAGAATTTCCCATTTATCATTCATCAAGCATCATAGCATTCGCGCTGCATGATCTGAGTTACTGATGGCGTCGTTAACCCCATTTAAAACACAGTGATAACTTCATATAATACCATGTTTAACATTCAGAAATTCTGCACTCTAACCACAGTCAGTATAGTTGAAGAGTAAAAGACCAACTTGATATCACTTGCTATTTTATTTCACTTCTTATGTGCTCACACATGTTTCGGACATTAATTTGTCCATCATCAGGAGCTTGCGACTATTCTGTTGAATCACCACATTGGTCGTATTGTTCTTGGTTCGATGTGTGTTGGAGTTTCTGTGTGGTTGGGTTGGAGTAGTATCCGTGTTGCAAGCTGAAGCAACACGGATACCACGCCAACCCAACAACACCGAATCTCCAACACACATCGAACCAAGAACAATACGACCAATGTGGTGATTCAACAGAATAGTCGTAAGCTCCTGATGATGGACAAATTAATGTCCGAAACATGTTGAGTACATAAGAAGTGAAATAAAATAGCAAGTGACATCAAGTTTGTCTTTTATTCTTCAACTATCACAACGATGCACGGTCCAATAAACATAAGATTCACAGTCAGTATGTCTGTGTGTTGTATGGATCTCAGAACAAGTAGGCTAGTGCCTATTATCCAAAACCGTATTAACACATTGTTTTTTAAATGAAAGTGGACTGTGTTTACTGCACGGAATGAGCTCAATCTGTAAATATATTTCTGGTTAATTTTCCTCGCAGGATAGCGATTTTCTGCACTCTGATTTCTCTGTGCGCAACTCCGCGTGGCTTATCATGTACAATGGAAAAAAAGACACACTAAGGGCAGCTGGAAGTCATCTATGGTTATTGCTGATGGAATGAAAGTACAGGCATCCCATAAAGGTCTACAGTGAAGTGGCTCAGCTTTAGATCTGATGCGAGGTAATGTTAGAAGACTGTAAGAGTACACTCCATCTGCTGATTCACTAATGGCTTATCCCCTTTTATTGTTTAGTGGCTGTAGTTTGTCGGTACAATTTTTCTGACAAAAACTCAATATCACTTTTTAGGCGCTTTCACATGGTCGCGAAAAGCGCCTGTTTACTCCGTTACCTCTGTCTGTCTGTCCCTCTGTCGACATGTTTCAGTGCGACTTCCACTGGACGTATTTGTGTGAAAATTGCTATTTGAGACTTCAATGAAAAACTGTTGAGAATTCCCAAATTTGGTTAAAATCGCCCAGAAATGTCGGGCAAGTTACATAAAGACCTAAATACGTGTTACTGTTGCCGGCGACATTGAGCTGCCATAAAAGCCATCTCTTCGAGTGAAATGGTATCGGGTTGCTAGGATAGCCGATGTCGTGACACTTGTTCATTTGTTCAAGAAATTTCCGCATTTTGTGAAACTGGAAATTTCGTTATTGTGTTCATACTAGTAACCGCTCGCTACTGGTCGTAAGCCAGACGAATCCATTCCACATGCCCATATTATATTTTTAAGATCTATTTTAATATTGTTGTCTCCTATGCTCCTATGTGCGGCAAATAACCTCTTCCCTGCAGGCTTTCTGACCAAAGTCCCATGAGTTCTAGACGGTATTTTGTAGTCCACATTAGCATCAAAATGGGATGTAAAAAATATAATTTATTTTCATACTCCTCGATTTTATCGCCACAGTAGAATCTGCCGTGCAGTCGGAATCGCGAATCTGCTCGTATGCAACCACACCCCTGTCCCTGTCTGACGTATATTTTGGAAATTAAATAAATGCATAGGAAAAGCCGTGCCATAGATCCAACCGTTAGTTTCTGGCTTTTCGCCGCGAAAGTAAGTGTTCAGTGTAGGATCTATGGTGGACGAAGTGGCACAGGTTTATTTTCTCTCTGAATATTTCGGTTGTCTTGTGGCAGTCACCGTTCCACAAATGCTGACATTGATTCGTCTATCATGCGGGGGATGGACAATGGCTCCGTTATAGAGGCGCGGTTCCTCACAGAAACTGTAGCACCCGTCCACGAGAGAATGAAAGGAACACGCTGGAATGGACAGACTCCCTATGGATTGAACACAGAAACACGCGAACCTTCTAGATCAATACGTGACACGTAGCATAGGCCTAAACAGTTTCAGATGTTACACGCTGTTCAAAAAGCTGGCTTCATGCGTCTCGCTAGATGGTTTAGCAGTAATCCCCTGCCACAAATTCATTTATTCCATTTGCTGTCTTGCAGTCTTCATGCAGTTACGTTTTCGAACACACATTTCAATTACCTCAGGTTTCTAGTTTTAAAAGTCCTTTAAGAGACGGTAAATTTAATATATTGGTTATAATATATTGGGCCCTGTTTTGAATACGGTAACGAGTTTAAGGTGCCATAAAACGCGGAGAGATTCTCGATTGGACAACGAGATGTTTAACCTTAAAACTGTCATCGCTAGTCAAGCCAACAATATTTACAAATGGTCGAATCATGTTGCTGTAAACATTATCATAAATAAACGTATATCGACGGTTTTTACTTATTAATTAATTATACGGTAACACATCGGGAAGTCTAATTTTAAAATTGAGACACTTGTACCTCTGCATTAAGGGATCCATTATAAAGGATTTGACATTTTCACGACATGAACTATTGGGGTTACAGTGCTTTGTTCTGTTTATCGGTAGCAAGGTGCCAATTTTTTGGAGAAACCGAATAAGATATTCACCTGTTTTTTAAGGATGGTGACATCTGGTTTCTCCGAATTGTTAACACTTGTAAACCGTGTCTGCAAATGGCTTCCCGTCCTAGAAGAACGCACTAAGACATACTGAAAGCTAGCTTTACGAAAGAACCGTGTATTTTATGATTGAGTTCCAGAATTGCAGCACAGATTGAATGAGAAGACGTACTTGATTCGGAGTAGAGAGAAGTGGTGGGAACGAGCGGATATAATAATTAGATTGATAAGCGTACATTTGGTCTCGCTGCAAAGTTTAATTTGCATGCTTTTCTCAGTACCTGCGAAATTGATACGAAGTTCTGACGGCGGTAGGTTTTGCGTGGCATGCAGCCGCATGTTATGGAGCTATTGACAGATACTTCGAAGGAAATAAATTGCCCCATTCAACTCGGTAGGAGAGAGTGTTCTGAGGATAGAGTCCGTTAATCCTAAGCGTTGATAAATATTTACCATTCTACAGTATATATTCCAACAACCGCCCTAAAATATACAATGTACAGTACAAAAATATACAAATATGTGGCAGCAGCAGAATGTCTGCAATAAGTGTTTGTTTGTACTAAAATGACAACTATTATGACACATATATTTTCTGTGGTTTTTTAACGGTTTTACCCATTTTAACATTTATATTTTAAATTATTATTGAACATCTGTGACCTAACTAGACATGACTGCACTTCTCTCTGGCGAGTAATTCTCTGAAGATGGCTGACAGGAGCCGAAACAAGTAGGAGAACTAACAAGTGACTGTATATAATTGTATCTAATTACAGTGCAGTTGTTGGCAAATATACTGTGAGTAGTCTTACTGCACGGAATATGAATAATTTTAAATTTACCAGACTACATGTAGTCACAGTGGGTGGGGATAGATCAGTCGGTATAACGATTCGCTACAGGATGGACGGTCCGGGGATCGAATACAAGTAGGGACGAGATTTTCCGCACCGGCCCAGACCGGTGCTGGCGCCCACCCAGCTTCCTATAAAGTAGTACCGAGTCTCTTTCCCGAGGGTAAAACGGCCGGAGCGTGGCATTGACTATCAACCCCCACTTGGCGCCGAAGTTGAAGAAACAGTAGAGCTATACCTTTATTCCCCGCTCTGGTCTGTTCTAGGGTGAACTTTACTTGACGTCACATGTTCTTCTCCGATATACGGCCCAAGCATTTTGGTTCAGAATGTACAACGAAAGATTATGTTAGATCCTGAAAAGACTCGTCTTATTTCCCCTGTCAGTGATCGTGCCCATATTAGAAATATCATCCATCACTGATGCCAAACCTTCTACATGTTATTTTCCTAACCTTGAAGCTAGGGCCCGCTCCTCTCATATTTCGTGAGTGTTTGTACGGTGGCGACAGTTTGTAGACAGAGTAAGATCGGCTGTGATGTGTGTTTGACCGTGCATCATCGATAAAGTAGAGGACCAACTAGATGCAACAATAACAATTTATTGATCTTCAAATTAGCTCAACATGTTTCGGGCAATTCTTTGCCCATCTTCAGGAGCGCAAGACTGTGAATTACAGCATGTGG
>Ga0123354_10012212_pt1 | contig 13308 bp, 9 predicted proteins | sample TergutLab28metaG_2_FD_97872 | JGI IMG/M metagenome (GOLD analysis project Ga0123354, IMG submission 97872) | Labiotermes labralis P4 segment gut microbial communities from Petit-Saut dam, French Guiana - Lab288 P4 | ecosystem: Host-associated > Arthropoda: Insects > Digestive system > Gut ...
CTGTTGTTAATTTTGTGGTTCTGTTGATAATTGCGTTTTTCTTGTTGTTAATTGTGTTGTTCTATGTATTGTTTGCGTGTAAATGTGTACTGTACTACTGCCACCGGTTGTCAACCCAATTGCAGTTAACAAATATATCATATATATGTATATATATATGATATATATATGTATATCAGTCGTCTTTTGATTAATTTCGCGCTATTGATCGTGCTTCGTTAACCTGCGATAAAATGGAGCCTTGCAATTCCTCCGCCCAATATTGTGTATAAAACGGCCCACACAGTAACTCCGAAAAATAATGTTTTTCGCATATAAATGTTGTGTCTTTGTGGCAGAGAGTAAAGGAACAAGGAGCAGGTGTTGAGATCCCTAAAGTGTCTCAGAGAATTGACAGGCACATTACAAGCAGCGTACTTCAGAGATATTCTATAAAAAAGCTTCTAGCGTTGCACAACTTGCAGTCCGTGTACAGGTACTGCTACTGCTGACCGGATGTTACGTCTACGCAGAGAAACTGCGTGTGCCTGCATGGTGGAGGAGGGGCAGGCTATTAATCTGCAGCAGGATATTAGATAGAAGCACGCTGCATAAGAAGGCGTTCTTGGAAGAATAAATAACCATTACTATTTATAGCCAAAAATTAAGTTACTTATATTGAAAAGGTATTAAAGCCGTTTATGAATGCGTTGGCTACATAATACGGTGGTCATAATATATTTGGCCGTCATGTGGTGTAAATGAGATAGACAATATTTTACATATTGTAAAGAAAAAACAAATTTTCTCTGCGCAGCGAAATTTGGCTAATTGTTCCCATCAAGCAGTTCTCGTCGAGGGCTTGGCACTCATTTTTTCTTATTTCGGAAACCTCGGTTCATATCTGTCCCAGCGGAGGGAATTGTTGATTGTTTGCCTGTTCTTTCTCAGTTTCTACAATAAAAATGCCAAGGCACAACTTCGTATTGTAAAAAATTCGCTTCCTTCCACGTCCATATAAATGTATCACGTGATAACGCCGTTTGTGGCTGTGTAATATTTTGGTTGCCTTGTGATAGCTACCATACTTGGCCGAAACATGGAGCAACGCCAAAGCTAAGCTTTGCGCAGTAGTTTGAAACAAAACTAGTGAGTTTTTATCCATTATATATTCAGTCTAAGAGACAGCAAAATAGTATTTGGATTCCAGTCAACATGACAATGTATTATTATATGTTATACCTTATGACTACATTTTTCGGTCAGAAGTTAAAAAATATAAAATAGTATATTATTATTTTAGCGTAGTCGTTACAGCGACTGGCTACGGGTTGGACTGTCCGGGGATCTAATCCTGGTGGAGGCGAGAATTTCCGCAATTGTCCAGACCGACCCTGGTGCCCACCCAGCCTCCTGTACAATGGATAGCGGGTCTTTCCCGGGGGTAAATAGCGGCCGGGGTGTGACGCTGACCCCTCACCCCCTTCTAGTGCCGTGGTCAAGAAAGAGTAGGGCTATACCTCTACTCCCCCTATGGGCCGTAAGGTTTGTACAGAGCCTCAATGCCTGTACAAGGGTGTACTTTACCCTCATCTTTTTATGTTGTTATGTTGACTGGAACCAAAATACTATTTTGTTGTCTCCAAGTTTAGTAATACAACGGGATGACCTCCACAAAATCAAAATACATTTTACTGTTCAACGCTGGATATTTCTAGTAATTGGAAGTGTTGTTAAATAAACCAATAATAATAATAATAATAATAACATAAAAAGTATTTTTCAAATAACGTTAATTGTGGATGGAACTGTATGTGGGGCAACAGTAGATGGCTTATAACTAAATATCTGAAATCAATTCTACGTATAGCATCAGGTTTAACATTCAAAAATTCTATATTCCGCTCAAACATAAATTTCTCTTACGGGACGAAAATAAAAAAAAACACAAGTGTTTTTATGCTTCTGCAGGAACAGATTTAGACTTCAGCTAAATACGAGTATTATTAAACCTTTGAAGACTGAGATTAAGTCGAAATCATAATAGATTGTTCAGTTCGTGCCGCGCAGTAAACACCATCTTTCTCGGTTACAACAAAGTAAACATGAACGTAAAACGTAATAACGAGGCACGTTCGCAAAATTATTGTTACTTTGGAAACACAACAATGTATTATCTGTGTGTCGAACTACATTTCACTGTCAAAAATATGGACATATTTTTAAACAAAAATGCTTTTGTGTCGCCGGAAACAATTAAACTACTTGGGTCTTCAAGTACGTAAAGTGAATCATATTTCTATAAGATTCTAACAGAATTTGGAGTTCCTGTGGCGATTTTCATGCAGTTTCCCAACATAAAATTTCACGTAATTCTGTCCAGTTGAAGCCGCGGTGATAGACGGATAAACAGACGGACAGGCATGACGAAGATAATCGTCGTTTTCTTAGGAATCTGGGAAAAGTTAATGCTGTGTAGTAAATTCATAGCCCTTTTTCCTGAGATCCGTGAAAAACACATACATGCACTGTGTGTGTACATTTTCAAAACAATCTAGGAGACATCAAAACTGAAGCCCCAGCAGGCTGCAATGAGGCAAGTTCAACCCTGAGAGCCCACAAATAACGGGCTTCACAGTACAAAATTTAGTCTACCGGGCAACCTAGTGCCTGAAATTTTTGCAACACTGGTATACAGTAGGCTGTATATAAATGTTAAATTCCAGTGTATCATTTCGAAATTCAAATTCTGTACGAAAATGTTATCACTTTAAAAATTATATCGCTTTCTAAATAACAGTTGGTACTGACTAATCACAGGGGGCCGCGGTAGCACAGTGGTTAAGGTGCTGTGCTACAAATCGGAAGGTCGCTGGTTCGATTCCAGATGGTGTCATTGGAATTTTTTCATTGCTTAATCCGATCGCACTATGGCCCTGGGGTCGACCCAGCCTCTAACAGAAATGAGTACCAGGCGCATTTCCTGGGGGTTAACGTGGCCGGTGCGTAGGGCTGACACCTTTACCACCATCCTGTACTGTTGTCATGTAATCTGGGAACCTCAACTTCCTGGAACCCTCCGAGCCACTCCAGGCATGTAACAGGACTGCTTTACCTGTTATTGACTAATCACGAATTGTTAGAGTGTTATAGAAATATTGCACTGATGTAGGATAATGTTCAGATATGTAGCCTGATGCAGCAGATTACAAATCAGCGACATTTGATTGTGATTTGCATTATATACGTTTGGGGACTATGTATTTTGTCGTAATGAACGGATAAATTAATGTATATTTCAATAACCGAATCTGTTTAAAATATGCAGCTACATAACGCAATTGAAAAAAAAATACAATTGAAATTCGCTGTTTTGCAATAAATCAAGAACTTTCAGTAGTACAATAATTCGAAGTGGAAAAGTTGAAAAAGCCAACGCCCGGCAACGTGAACATACAGCATTATATCGATTAGATACCCTCTAGGGTCGGGTATTCTTTTGTTGTCTCACTACACATATGTGGTTAGAATGTGGCTCTCATGCAACTCTTCACAGTCAAATAGTTTATTAATGTTTCAGGCCCACATGAAAATGTATTACCTCACGCTTCTCTAGCTGCACTAACACAAAATTCAAATCGTGAGAGAGCCGACATTTGTTCAGTAGGATGACTAGCGTGTGGAATGATTTGCGAATTAGATGGGCCGGGGGTATACTGCATGCATTTAAGCGTTATGATTTGTTAGTTGGCATTGCAAATTTTTGTACGTTGTGTTTTTATTTTTTCTCTCTCTCTCTCCCTGTCCCCCCCCCCCCACTGTCTCATTCCAATTCCCCCCTCCCACAATCCTTTATTTTTTGTACACATCACCCCATGTTCCTTTTTTCAATAGCTACAATATTAGTACAGTTTTTTTGGTTGGTAACTCAACTGATCATTTCATTGGAGAATTAAACATCAGCATAATGATGATTAGTTTGGTCTGACTGACTCTTGGGACAGTGGCGTAACAACTTTCCGCGCTATGCAGTAAGGCGCTGTATTCGCTAGCAGGGATTTATGTGGATTTAACCTAAAGTGAAAAGTAACTGAGCACATGTTTAATTTATCCTGCAATACGAGAGCAGAAATTGCTCTCGCTTAATTTTAGGATCTGCTTTACAATCGTTTGTGACTTTTCGCTTTGTGAAAGCTTCAACAGCTTATACCAAAGACCTCAATAAAATATGGGCTGAAATTGCTCATTCAGTCTCTTTAGTCCTCGACGGAAACAAGATTGGTGGCCGCATGGATGGTTTTTTGTTTTAAAATGCAGAATATCGAAGTATTATAAAGGCTCACATCAGCAGATGGAGCAGAGTTCACGAAATATGCAAAAGAGCAGATTTTTTTTTTTTTAAGAATGAAGGCATCCATGTGTGCAAGACATGAGACTTGATTTTCTTAGCGCGATGAAGAGTTTTGCTGTCGGTTTATGTAGCAGCTACATAAAAGGTAAAGGTAAAGTGCACCCTTGTACAGGCGCTGAGGCTCTGTACAAGCCGTACGGCCTATAGGGGGAGTAGAAGTATAGCTCTACTCTTTCTTGACCACGGCTCTAGAAGGGGTGAGTGGTCAGGGTCATGCCCCGGCCGCTCTTTACCCCGGGAAAGACCCAGTACACATTGTACAGGAGGCTGGGTGGGCCCCAGAGCCGGTCTGGACAGGTGCGGAAAACCTCGCCCCCCACTGGGATTCGATCCCCGGCCGTCCAGCCCATAGCCAGTCGCTATACCGACTACGCTACCTGGCCCACAGCAGCTACGTAAGTTGTACCAATTGTGAGAAAAGCTGCTGCCTCTGGATAAAAATTTATATTTTGTAGATTGTGGCAGTAATTTGTTCCTGAACCATAAGAACCTAACGTTACCTTGCCTTATCATCAAATACCACATCCTTGTACAATACGACTTCATTAGGTACTTAGTATTATGTTTCCTTCAAGTTTGGTCCAGTTTTTGAGGATATTTTGAAGAAATCTTAGTAATTGACCAACTTAATGCACAAATTCTTGTTTTGTAATAAGTTTATTATATTCCTCTGCATTTTGTGCATTAACCTTTTAAAGCCTACTGGTCACGTGATGCACCAACAGTTTAACATTCAACAACTGTACACTCTGCCCACACAGTATTTATGCGTTTTGTATTTATCTGAGAACAAACAGCGAATTGTGCCACTTACAGCATAAACTGATTGGTTTTTATAACCGAGAAGAAAAGTGTTTACAGCGTGGTACGGACTGGGTCTTTAAATAAAACGGTCTGCGCTTCGTCTTTAAAGGGGTTAAGTTTATCAATTACCAATGAGATGCACGGTCAGCAAAACATAAAAAAATTTTTAAGAAATTTGTGGTTTATTTTAGTTGTTACAGAATAATTATAGAGCCGTTATTAATTAATTTATTTTACCGGTCTCTATAATATTGTATCTATATCTACCTTTATGGTTTGTATCCACTCTCATACAATAATGTTTGTATTGGTGAAATCATCATCATCATCAAAGTCGTTTTACCACTATGCGATCTGAGAGCAGTAATGGAATACCTGGTCTATTGGGTATGAAAACCCCCATTGGAACTAACAATACAGGTAGTGTACATATAACATTGAGATGCATGCGAATGACCATTGTTGCCGTGGAATATAATTAAATATTACATATTATGATTGTGTGTTTTTAGTCTTAGGTATCAAGCATGCAAAAATGGACCGATAAGATTACGAAAGAAGAACTGTGGAGAATCACCCGTCACAAGTCAATAAAAAATCAGATAAAAAAAAATTGAATTGAATTGAATTGGTCACACGTTACCTAAAGAAAAAGGAACAATGGAGAAAACTGCATTAGATTGGAATCCTCAGGGATATAGAAGGAGAGGTAGGCCGAAGAGAAGGTGGCGAAGGACAATAGAGGATGAGATAAGAAGCACAAGAAGATCATGGAACGAGGTCAAGGGGATAGCTGGAGACCGCAAATCCTGGAAGCTCTTCATGGATGCCCTATGCTCCACAAGGAGTAAAAGGATTTGATTATGATGATGGTGATGATTATGATATGATTCAGCATGCAAGGCACGTGCGCTGTATTATATTGTCATGTGACCTATCTGGCTGTACCGTGTGTTTCCATATCATCCCATAAACGGCACGATTGTCGAAAAAAAAATAAAGTTACCGAAAGAAAAGTATGTTGATTTTGTCTACAAATTTGTTCTAAAGCGTTTCTCATTTTACGAATAATTCAGCAAGCTATTATCACAAACACACAACGTCTTCATGTAAAGTACCCGTTCTGCTTGTCACATTGTAATGAAACTTGAATTTGTGTCACCATTAGTCCCAAAAGAAGTGACTGATCACTGCATTTCTGTCACCATTAGTCCCACAAGAAGTGACTGATCACTGCATTTGTGTCACCATTAGTCCCACAAGTAGTGACTGACCAATGCATTTGTGTCACAATTAGTCCCAAAAGGAGTGACTGATCACTGCATTTCTGTCACCGATAATCCCACAAGAAGTGACTGATCACTGAATTTATGTCACCATTAGTCCCATAAGAAGTGACTGATCACTCCATTGGTGTCACCATTACTCCCAAAAGGAGTGACTGATCACTGTATTTCTGTCACCGGTAGTCCCACAAGAAGTGATTGATCACTGCTTTTGTGTCACCATTAGTCCCACAAGAAGTGACTGATCACTGCATTTGTACCACCATTAGTCCCACAAGAAGTGACTGATCACTGCATTTGTGTCACCATTAGTCCCACAAGTAGTGACTGATCAATGCATTTGTGTTACCATTAGTCCCAGAAGGAGTGACTGATCACTGCATTGGTGTCACCATTAGTCCCACAATAAGTGACTGATCACTGCATTTGTACCACCATTAATCCCACAATAAGTGACTGATCACTCCATTGATGCCACCATTACTCCCAAAAGGAGTGACAGATCACTGAATTTCTGTCACCATTAGTCCCACAAAAAGTGACCGATCACTGCATTTCTGTCACCATTAGTTCCACAAAAAGTGACCGTTCACTGCATTTCTGTCACCGATAGTCCCACAAGAAGTGACTGATCACTGAATTTCTGTCACCGGTAGTCCCAAAATAAGTGACTGATCACTGCATTTCTGTCACCGTTAGTCCCACAAGAAGTGACTGGTCACTCAATTTCTGTCACCATAGTCCCACAAGAAGTGACTGATCACTACATTTGTGTCACCATTAGTCCCACAAGAAGTGACTGATCATAGGACCCGTTACTACCTGATAAAACATTTCAAACTAATTATCTTGCAGCAAAATTAGGCTGTCAGTTCATCAAATGTCTGGACCAGTTTCACGCCTGCGACTTTCTAACGGCTGTATGCAAGCAAGCCTGTGGTGGGCAGTCAGATGCTTTACACACAGTAAAATGTATTTATATTCAGGCATTGGCACTGATGTGTGGCAATGGGTCTACCTCAAATATGAAGGGAATCGCTGCAAATCGTCACTGAGCCAACCAGCATTACCAGCTGCCATTAATACGCATTGCCACGCACTGACGCCATAACCAGTATCATAACAAACGTGAGACGAGAGGAGATTAACGTAATCTTAAAACAAAAGAAAAAATTCCGTGTAGTTTTGAGCGGTTTAAATTTTCAATCTATTTGGGGGGAGGGACATAACTCGTCACAGAAGTATGAAATCCCTATTGTGGATAGATAAACAAAGCCGATATTTGTAACCGACGACATGGAAGCTTTTTAACAATGTTGATTTTACACACATATTTTAGAGTACTAGGGGTGGGGGGGGAGCTGAAAAACCACACTGGCTAATTCAATACTTGGACATGACAATCAGGGAGATAAATTCTTCTATTTCATCCAGTGAGGTGAAATATGAATTAGTTATCAGGGGATGCGTTTCAATGAGTGCCCATCGCGTGGAAATATCGGACCTTTGTTCACTTAACATCAATAACTTCTAACAGAATCCGCATCTATTCACAGGTTCCCACAAAATATGTTCGGGTTTTCGGTGTCAGAATTTCATAACGAGCGCCCAGAATTAAAAGAAACTAAACAAAAGTGACAATACACAGTATAATTTGCGTAACATTCTGTATGCTCAGCTCTTCTAATGCGGTATATAAAAAAGGTAAATCATTCCCATTACAGGCCCAAGGTGCCCAGAGGATTCCAGGAAGGTTCCCAGATTACGTGACAATGGCCCAGGATGGTCGTAAGGTTGTCAGCCTTACGAACCGGCCTTTTTACCCCCAGGAAATACTCCTGGTACTCATTTATGTTAGAGGCTGAGTTGACCCCAGGACCATATTGCGATCGGAAGGATTATGTCAATGAAAAATGCCAATGACACCATCTGGAATCGAACCAGCGACCTTCCGATTTGTAGCACAGCACCTTAACCACTGTGCTACCGCGGTCCCCTAATGCAGTAGATATTGGGACAAAATTATGTCCGGCCCAAAAGACTGTCTTATATTTCTAGTGAAACACTTTTTAATGGCTGCTGTAATCATGTGTTTTAGTGTTTTGGCACTGTCTGCTTGTCCTGCGGGTACACAAATGGCACTTTTATGTAGCCAAGAATTTAAAAAAAAAGAAAACGGGACGTCAATGACGGGGGAATTTGTGTTTATAGCAGTTGTAACAAAGTTTCTGATAGGGGCCTGTGGATCATCTTGCTGAAAGCTATACCTGTCACTTATCAAAATGTGGATAAAAAACTTTGTACCCGTTATGACAATCTAACGAGAGAAGAACTAATTCTTATTTCGCTGTATCCTTCATTAACCCTTTAAAGACGAAGCGCAGACCGTTTTATTTAAAGACCCAGTCCGTACCGTGCTGTAAACACTTTTCATCTCGGCTATAAAAGCCAATCAGTTTATGCTGTAAGTGGCACAAGTCGCTGTCTGTTCTCAGATAAATACAAAACACATAAATACAGTGTGGGCAGAGCGTACAGTTGTTGAATGTTAAACTGTTAGTGCTTCACTTAACCAGTAGACTTTAAAAGGTTAAAGGAGGCACACATGTCAAATTTTTTATCCTACTGCGCTAGTATATAATTGTTATTTTGATTCATTCCGTTGTGTTATGTTATACTGAGTACCTGAAAGTATTACAGTCAAACACAACGCTCTAATACTTGTCATCCAGGTCTACATGTTACTTTAATTGTGCGTTATTTGTTGTGAAATCTCACTACTCGATATGACGCTATAAGAAAGCGGTGTGTTTTAACACATATTTGTAAACTAGAGAGCTCTCACTAATCAACAGTGTGCACTCTAAGTGTACTCTTCTAATAAAAACCAAATAGTTTCACTAATTTTTCAAATTTATTTTTGGAATAAAACTCTACATGTTTCGGACAGTTCCTCTGTCCATCGTTAGGAGGTTTTCACTGTACACACAACAATGGTATATGTCATACAGGTTTGCTGACCGCTTGTGAGCAGGATCAGGACGGATCCGTCCTGATCCTGCTCGCAAGCTGTCAGCAAACTGTGTGACATATACCATTGCTGTGTGTACAGTGAAAAACTCCTGACGATGGACAGAGAAACTGTCCGAAACAAGTAGAGTTTTATTCCAAAAATAAATTTGAGAAATTAGTGCATCTAGTTGGTTTTATTAGAGGAATTTTTCACGATGCACGGTCACCTGAACGTCAAACAGTAAGTGTACTTACGTTTTTCTAAATTTTTGCACAGCAATACCTGATAATTCTGAGGTGTGTCATCCCCGTTGTGTGTAGAAAAGACTAGTAATGAGATAAATATCAGTCATTAAACCACAACAACAAATATGTGGTTTTTTTTGCTATTAAATACCATCATAAATCCATACTACCATAGTTGTGGTTTCATGATTGATATTTACCTCACTATTAATACCTGATAATATCTCTTTGAACCCAAACACGTAGCACTGAACGACAATTATTAAAATGTATGTGTTTGACTGTAATTCTTCATTTGTATTCAATATTTTAGGGGTACGCTGTTGTTTGAGGCAACGCGATACAAGACGGAAGGTCGCGGTTTCGGTTCCAGATGTGGTGAATGGAATTTTTCACTTACTTAATCCTTCCGGCCGCACTATGACTCTGGGAATGACTCAGCCTGTAACTGAAGTAAATACCAGGGCTATCTACTGAGGCGTAAAGGCGGCCGGTGCTTAGGGCTGACAACCTTACCACCTTCATGTGCCGATTGTTTAGAAATCCTGCGAGCCTCAGACTTCTGGATCTCTTAGGGCTTGTCCAGCTCTGTAGGCTACAGATAGCTAAAACTGAGTGTCTGTAGCCATTTGCTGCCATGCTTTATTCAATGACAGTTAACAAAATATGAGACTACCAAAAAGAGAGAGTGTGATGTGGACACTAGTAGCTTTTGAGTATGTAAAGTTAATAAAATTCTGTTGTTTTGAACATCATTAAAAGATCCTTTCTTCGTTAGCCTTGAATTATACATTACATAATTCTGACCACACATGTTTGTTGCTTACGAGGAGATAATCTTAGAAGGTAGTGTGCCACGACAGCCCAAGTTTGACCAAGTTGTTTCTTTGTTTGCTTGCGTAATTTAATATTCCACCCTCTTGACTGATTGTTAATCACCACATACAGAAACACCGCTTTGAATGATGCTTGGGTTTTTAACCATAAAATCATAATGGCTTGATAATTATCACGCTTATTACAAAGAAAACGAGGTAGACCTAAACTCACCTGGGCGGAAGGGATTAGAGGACTGATGGGAGAAAAGGGATTAATGGAAGAAGACTGGAATGACAGAGGTAACTGGAGGAAGAAGATAATATAATTGTCAAATTGGCGCAGGAATATGTGGAAACATTGTATAACCTGCTAAATAATAATAATAATAATACAAACACAATAGATACAGAGTTTTCTAAGGTGACGTAATCTTACTGAATTCTTTCCCTGCATGGCAAGAGATCAAAAGGCCTGTAGCACTTGTTTCCATTATGTCTCACAGAGATGTCAGAGAAATTACTTACAACCTCGGCGGAAGGCTGTGTTGCTTAAAGAGACCCTAATTAAGGGTTGGCGAATCGTTTTGAGGGCGAATGCTCAAATTTTCAATAAATTTCAAAGAAATTCTTTCCCGGGCCCATGGGAATTTTGAAAAGCAAAATATGCCTTTGGATTCTTCTATGAATTATTTATTATTACTAGTAATATTATTATTATTATTTATATTATTACTGCTGTATTATTATTATTAATCATTACTATAATTATACAATTAATGCAACTTGTAATTATTATATTACTAATAAAGGCCTCTTCGAGGAATGACGTAAGAAAGAAAATATGGAATTGACTGGGTCTGCTACTGCTTACCGTTTGGAAGGAATATTAAAACGTTCTGTCCAATGTCACGTATTCGCCCAGTCACAGCCAGGCCTGCGCCCCAGTGATGTATATCCAGTCAACACTTGGCACTGCTCTAGGTTTGTGTAAAAATGTTTCACTCACAATATTATTTACTATTATATATATATATATATACATACACACACACGAGTGGATGCTGATAAGTCCTTAGCCCGACCAGGAAGGAAACAAGCTACAGCGAACAAACTCGGGATTTATTCAACATGCTCCTCACGAAGCTCAATACACTTCTTAGTCCTTTGCTCTAACTTTTGCAAGCCACTCAAAAAAAAAATCAGAATGTTGTCCGTCCAACCAGGTCTCCGCGGCAGCAATGACCTCCGCGTCGGACGAAAAATGGCCACATTTCAATTGTTTTTTCCAGCCCAGGGAACAGGTGGTAGTCCGATGGGGCTAGATCCGGAGAATAGGGTGGGTGATGAAGAAATTGGAAGCCCAGGTAAACCAGTTTCTTCTGGGTTGCAAGTGCCCGGTGAGCCGGGGCATTGTCGTGCAAGAACAAGACCCCATTGGTGACCTTCCCGTGGCGTTTTTCCTTCAAAATGTCCTTCAATTGCACCAGCAGAAATGAATAACACTCCTTGTTGATAGATTGGCCCTTTGTAAGGTAATCAATGAGGAGGATGCCGTCTTGATCCCAAAAAATCGAAGCGAGAAATTTTCCAGCGGATTTTTGCACTCGGAATTTTTTGGGGCGGGGTGAGCCGTTATACCGCCACTCCATTGATTGTTGCTTTGTCTCCGGGTCATAGTGATATAACCAGGTTTCGTCAATGGTCACCAATCGCGACAGGAAATCATTTGGATCGTGTCGAAAGAATTCCAAATTTACTCATAGGACTGGCACCTTTGACGTTTTTAATCCATGTTCAGGCATTTCGGGACCCACTTCGCGGAGAGCTTCCGCATGTCCAAATCTTCATGAATGATGGACCCAACCCGCTCACGTGAGATGCCCAGTTGCTCAGCTATTGATTTAGCCGAAATGCGGGTGTCTTCCAAGATTAGCTCGTGAATTTGATCAATAATCGCCGGGGTGGTCACTGTTTTGGGTCGTCCAGGATGAGGCGCATCACAGGTGAAAAAATCACTATGTTTAAACTGGGCCACCCAGTTTACGATGCGATGGTGTATGTTCCCGTAATGTTTGTCAGAAAAGCGTGAATTTCTTTCGGCGCCTAACCTTGCAAGGGAAAAAAACTTAATGACTGCTCGCGCCTCCATGTTGTTGAAATCGCGCGCGTCGCCTGACATGCTTCCTTTTAGCCTCTGTAACAAGAAACTACTTGAAGTTCGGCACATTAACAGACCCCTCTTTCCAACAGCACTATCGATTCCGTCCTACGACATCGGGAAGTAAGTCGGGCTAAGGACTTATCAGCACCCCTCGTGTGTGTGTGTGTGTGTGTGTGTGTGTGTGTACATACATACATACGTACATACCCACATACATACATACAGACGTATATACATACATACATACTTACGTACATACATACATACGTACGTACACACATACGTACGTACATACATATATACATACATACACATACATACACACATACATACACATATACGTACGTACATACATACATACGTACAAACATACATACATATATACATACACACATACATACGTACATACATTCAATTCAATTCAATACATGCGAAGCGATAACAAAGGAGAGGGAGAGGCTGAAGACGACCGCCCTGCAGAACGGCAACTGGCCAACCAATAAAAAGGACCTAATAAGGAGGCACTATAGAGACTTTGCACAATTCATCAATGACATCCCTTTCGACAAACTAAATGCAGAATAACAACAG
>Ga0123354_10012213_pt1 | contig 13306 bp, 12 predicted proteins | sample TergutLab28metaG_2_FD_97872 | JGI IMG/M metagenome (GOLD analysis project Ga0123354, IMG submission 97872) | Labiotermes labralis P4 segment gut microbial communities from Petit-Saut dam, French Guiana - Lab288 P4 | ecosystem: Host-associated > Arthropoda: Insects > Digestive system > Gut ...
CTTCTGGCAGTGCAAATAATTGTAGTGCCTTCATCTGCAGGGAAGAGCAGTCCAAGAAGAAAGAGTTTACTTTTAAACTGCTTTATCCTTGAAGATGAAGGCACCATGATCCTTTTAAATGTCTGCAATGACTCACACAACACAACATCACACTCCAGGACACTTGAATCCTTAGCAACACCACTGTGAGAACCTCAAATCTTGAATACTGAATGGGCTTCCAGTCCTCATTAAATCCTCAAAGGAGCAAAACTCCTTGGAAAAGAACAAGTTAAATTTTTAGGGTATCAGTTTAAGTTCCTAATCTGCCTCATTTCAAGTGCAATGGGTTAATTGGTACACTGCCTCTGTGGGTTCCTTCCCATACCCTACAACTTTTTAGTTGTTAAGAGTAATTACTTTACACACATTTTAACACATTACCGAACACTACTTACTTACTTACTTACTTACTCCATGGTGCAGAGCCCTTCTGAGAAGGTAACTGGTTTGCAGCTAGTCAAGAAATTCCCCGCATTTCACGGAACCCGAAGGTTCATTACCTCACTCACAAGCGTCCACCGCCTGTTTCTATCCTGGGCCAGCCCAATCCAGTCCATATACTCACATCCCACCTCCTGGAGATCCATCCTAATAGTATCCACCCATCTAGGCCTAGGTCACCCCAGTGGCCTCCTTCCCTCCAGTTTCAACAGCAAGACCCTATACACCCCCTCTCCTCACCCTTATGCACCACATGCCCAGCCCATCTCATTCTTCTCGATTTTATCACCCACACAATATTGGGTGAGGAGTACAAATCATTTAGCTCCTGGTTATGCAATCTCCCCCATTCCCCTGTTACATCGTTCCTTTTAGGTCCAAATATTCTCCTCAACACTTTGTTCTCAAACACCCTCAGCTTCCTTTCCTCCCGCAACGTCAGCGACCAAATTTCACACCCTTATAAAAAAACAGGCAAAATTATATTTCTATATATCTTGATCTTTAAATTTTTTGATAGCAACCTGGAAGACAAAGGATTCTGCACCGAATGATAGCAAGCATTTCCCGACCTAAATCTGTTCTTAATTTCTTCCAGAATAGAATTTTGATTTGTTACAGTTGTTCCCAAAATTTAAAATCTTCCACCCTCTCAAAGGTTATATTATAATCCTCACACTGTGAATTCGTCCTGCATTCTGATCTCGAGACATGGCCATTTACTTAGTAATCAAACATTATTAAATCAAAATATACCAAGAGCAGTAGGCAATCTCTCATCCCCAATCCCACTACCCAAAATGCTACAAAAACCGGCTATTTTCCAGAACAAACAAAATTAAATAAAACTAAACTATATGATTCCAGTCCTGAAATCACACAATTTGCATGGCTTATATGGATAAGATCTTTGCCAGATCACAGAGAATGAAAACAAATCACACAGAATATCATAATACTGTAATTGACGGTTATCAACTTTATGTACTTTAGCAATTTAAAATTTTTGTAATACCTATAAGGTGGAGCAGAATATAGATTGGCATGTTGGCCTATATAACTTTGTTATAATGACTTGCTGAGGATGGCACCTCAGCCAAAACATGCAGAAGTTGATATACGACTTTAATAGTGTAACACATAGAGCAAATGTTGGATAGTATGTTGATGGTGCTTCACATTACAGAAAAACCCATTAACCACAAAACACCCAAGCACCATACAAGACCCCATACATGTATTAAGAGACAAAGTGTAATGAGCAGAGCATTAAAATGCACATAACAAAACTGAGAGGTTCAAATTCCAAATGGAAATTTAAAAGTCCAACACTTGTATGTGGAAGTGAAATTTGAAGGTAATCATAATGAAATGAGTTCACTTCTTTCTTATACCTCAGGGTAGAACAAGTGACACCCTCTGAAATGTTCTGTTGCAAGAATATTATACTGAGCAGACACTGGACTAAAGACAGCTGAAGTACTATAGAAGTGTCAGTTGCTGTAGTAGTCGTAGTAGTAGTAGTCATAGTAGTAGTAGTAGTAACCATAAGAAAAATTGAAAAACAATTCTCATAAAATTTCAGAATCATATCAATAACCCAACTGTGACAATTAATACATTTATATGCATTATACTGCACAAATTTCAAACCACCATATAAATCATAAATCCCCATATTAAAAACGCTTATGTTTACAGAAAAGTAGTTTTTATGACAAATTTGACAGTGCAAATCCAGGATTATGGACATTTGGGTGTGGCACCATGTAGTTTGGTGGGCATGCGCTACAGGTATTAAGACATGTTCTGCCACCATGTGGTAACAGAATGAACATGACAACAGGTTCTTGCAGAACAAGCTATGTGACATCACACTTTAACACATAAAGTTCTTCATATTTGTTGATATTACAATCTATAATCGCACAGTTAAATTATTAAATTGCACATTCCTTGACTAGGTTTCAACAAAAACCGGAAAGATAAATGCAGGAAGACTGTTTTATTTGGAGGAGCACTGCGATATAACAAGGGGCTTGCATCCAATCCCTAAGCAGCAGAAAACAGGGGAAAACAAATTCCTTGCTAAAGAATACTTTCTTAAACACAGTCACACCATTTCACTAACTCCTGTTTAATATGTGTGACACAGACAACTATTTGCATTGAGAATGTTATGTCATTTGCAATATTTGTTCTCTGTTTCATGAACACAGTTACTCCACATTAAACTCATATCAAGCTCTGCGGTAAGCTTCTTCCGGTCACTGGTACATAACACCATTTCCGTACGGGAAGAGAGAGGCATTGTGAGACCTGACATGATTCACCTACTCATGCAGGCCAAGAAAGGAACACTTCAGGCAGATGACAATGCTACAACCACTGGCAAGAGTATCAAACCAAGTATGTGTAAGAAGTAAATTTTGTATGCATTCAGATGTTCCAGAATATGATGATGTGTCATGGGTCACAGTGCTTTAAAACATCAGGAACCACTCAGTCAGCACAGTGTCACAATCCTAAAGATGAGAATCCTTAGCAAACTGATAGGAAAACCTCAATTCTGCAAATGTTTTCCACTTTATCTTCATATTTTTCTCATACTCACATCTTCCCTATTCTCATGACACACAACTTCCATTCACTCTGACGAGTTTACTTCATATTTCATCACGACTTCACTATGTATATTTCTCATAACCAACATGTTTGTCACTGTTCCTCTCTTGTGCTCTTTAAACAGAATGGGATGATGATGACTTAGCAGCACAGGCACTTCTCTTCTTTATGGCTGGCTTTGAAGCAGCCTCCACGCTTTTGTGCTTTGCGGCACATCTACTGGCTACACATCCAGATGTCCAGTCCAGGCTCCAGGAAGAGATTGACATGACATTGAACAAAGATGGAGGAAATCTTACATATGAAGCTGTTCATGGCATGAAATACCTCGACATGGTGTTCTCAGGTATGGCACAAAAATCAGCTGGTTTATTGTATCTGGTCATGACAAGAGGCTGGGTTTGCTGATGTAATTTAACATAAGATTACATCTTCTGCATTACAATTCTGTACATTCCTGTATGATTGACCTAAGAATCAACTGACGTTTAAATTGGTGATTTTTCATAACACCAAACTGGAAATGTCACCATAATACAAATTAACAAAAAGTGCTGACTGTTGTTGGTGTGATTAATTATTTCATTTATTTAATGTCACATTTACAACAGCAGTGTCAAATGATACAGAATTGTTTAAATGTTGAGATGGAAATGACATGAAAGAAATTGGTTATTCCTGTGTTTTTTCTTTGGAGAAATGAAGAAAACAATGAAAATTCTCAGTTGCAGAGACCTTGTCTGGACTGGCAATGAAACCCAGCACCTCTCAAAAGACAAATAGGAATGCTGACTAATCAACAACATAATTCAATGATACACACCAAACAAGTGTGAGACAAAACATATAAGCCTTAACACATTGTGTTGGTGTTACAGAAACATTACGTATGTACCCTCCTGCTGTGTTGATGGACAGACGGTGTGTGAAAACTTACACTCTGCCAACTGAACCACGTTTCACCCTGAAGCCTGGAGATGCAGTGTGGGTGCCTGTTTATGCTCTCCACCATGATCCAGACTACTTCCCTCATCCAGAGAAATTTGACCCTGAGAGGTTCAGTGATGAGAACAGAGGAAACATAAAAAACTGCACATACCTGCCATTTGGATCCGGCCCAAGGAACTGCATTGGTAATGCTTAAGTGAATTCTTTGTTTAAAGTTGTCTTTCTTTAATGTTTTAATTAACAGCATTTTATAAATGACACAGACTTACACAGGCATGGATGATGGATTGGAAATGACAAGACAGAAGCTCATTTACTGAACACTGTTTAACTTTTCATTGCTTCTCTGTTATGCCATCCCATTTCTGTATGTTCCCTCTTCTTATAATTCAAAGCTGTTGGTCATTTCAGAATTCTTCTGCCAAGTTCCTCCCTCACATTTCTATATGAATTCCTTGTAAGAAATGTGCTGTTGGTCTTCCCGTCTGACTGTTGGTATAAGAGGCGTTTGTGCAGTATGTTTTTTGTGCATGAGTTCTTTTTATTCCTTGTCTGCTAACATTAATTTTTTGTATGTTTAAATAAGTGAATCCTTCAGTCTGCCTGAATAATATTCAATAACCCAGGTCCTACCTCACAGTAAAGAGACTGTATGTCCACTATGTGGTCAAGCCATTTAATGTTGTTTATTCTGGGAATCATACAAAACAGGATACCCTAAATGGTGCAAATTCAATGTTTATAATCTTTCAAGCGTAATGTACATATAGTAACCACTGTGTCTTCAACGGTTCATACCCAGCACAATGCTACAGTATCGTTGAGAATATCACAACATACAGTTCTGTTAATGATTCCTTCTTACTCTGTTTCAGGGAGCCGATTTGCACTCATGGAATCCAAAGTTGCATTGGTACAGCTGCTGTCACGTTTTAACCTCAGAGTTGTTTCCAAGACACCCAAACCGATACAAATAAGCAAGAAGAGTTTGAATATGACTGTAGATGGAGGGTTTTGGCTGGGCCTTGAGCAGAGAGCCAAGGTGTAACACAAACATAACAAACTGCATGAATGAATGAATGAATGAATGAACATTTCATACACATAAAATTATGCAACAACAAACAGTGTCACACATACATTCACAACAAACAGTATGTAATTATTAGTGTGATGCTCCTGATTAGCAGAACACAATAACATTAAAGGGCTCTGTCCCTTGTAAGGTAGCAAAACTAAAATTTCATTTGAAATTGAACCCCTCCCACCCCATAAAGAAACACTGTTGATGCAAGTTATGACGTTCTCCCAGTGGTGTTACTGAAGAGTCCAGTCTGCCAGGATGTGATTCTGTGTGATTGGCTGTGTACAAACCAGTACTTCAGTACTTCAAAGGAACATAGTGTTTCAAACTTCGGGATCAAGCAGTCATGGAGACACTCCCTGACCTTGAAGATGAATACACTATGCTGCTACACAACATTGGAACTGTACACCCAATGACACGGTCACATCCCAAAAGAACTGAATCTTGCTGTGTGCTGACAGACACATCATGAAGCATCCTGCAGAACATTCAGTCTCAGTATTTACTAAGGACTACAAATCGAGTTTCAAGGACTGCATATAGATCAGTTATCATCAATGTTCTTGACCATCTTCAGGTCCATTCTTGGTGACTTTTATGAGTTAAACTACAAGCTGTTCAATGTGTCTTCTACATTAACACAGATTAATCAGTACAGACCTGTAGTATTAGGTATGTTACAGCTGATCCAAGAAACATGTGAAATCATGTAATGCTTGAGGCATTTATATTGAATTTAGGCATCAAAATCTGAGGACTTAAGTCTTGTGCCCTATTCTTCCAGCATCAAGTATTCCAAAAGCTTTAGTCTGTAGCAACACTAATTGAAGGACCTCAAATCTCAATAAAATCTCAGGTGACCAGTTATAGAGGGACTGAGCTGAAAACCAATATTTTGGAAGTAAAGCAATTCAAAACACCATTTCTTAACTCAACTCTATGTGCGTGATCACATTACTTTTTTGGCATATACACAAAACTGTGAAAAGTGACTATTACCTTTGTCACATCTGTCTGTCTGTCTGTTGGTCCATCCACATGGAACAACTCAGCTCCCACTGGACAATTTTCATAAAATTTAATATTTGAGTATTTATTGACAATCAATCTAGAAAATACAAGTTTCATGAATATCGGACAAGATGAACGGTACTTTATATGAAGACCAATATACATTTTTTATTATATCTCGCTCATTTCTTCCTAGAATGTTTCAGACAAAAATTGTCAAGAAAATCAATACACAAAATTTGTGTTCAGTAACTTTTTGTAAAATGTGCCATTCATGAGATTAGGTGGAAAAATATTGTAGGGCGGGGCAGGCGACAGATGACAATATGGCGCATGTGCATGGCATGCTGGGTACCTAAGGCTACAATTACACACACACTCAGGTTATGTAGCATTCATTGTTTTTTCACTGCAACAATGATTGTGTGAATGCACCTCAATGTTATATTATGTGTACATTGCTTAACTTAACTACTTCACTATGTACTGTACATCATGCCAAAACTTGTTAGTTGTAACCCACAACTGACACTTTCAAAAACCAGTGCTGTAAACTTATGATTCACTCTCAAATTCATCAAGCAGAAATGGAATATGAATATACAAGCTGCAGAATATTCATTTTTGGATACACTGCTCATTATAAATATGTTCACAAAAATGTATAACATGTAACGTAACGTGGTTTTTGTACAAAATATTGTTATGTACTGTACCCTGTAAAATACATATTTTCAATTGAAAATAAAACTGTAGCACTTGTGACATATATATATATATATATATATATATATATATATTCAAAAGGTTTTTAAGAGCTTTATCATAAGAATGTTTGGGATAGTGGAAGAAAATGTCCGTATTGTCTTCAGATGAATACTAGACACCAATGACAGAATGACATTCAAATGTCACGTTGTATAGGTACTTGTCACTGGTGTCGAAAAAAAAACTTTTAAGTTTTAAAATGGCTTTTTTTTTTTAATTGCATCAGACACAATTCAAGTAACCTGGACAGCGTCATACTGTTCACAGTTTATAATCAATTTGACACATTGTAAAAACAACATGAACAATTTTGCACGTTGCTATGGCAATACAAGGCATTGCAGTTCTGATATTATACATTTTCTGTACACATATATTTCAACTGACTGCATATCTACCGGTTAACATGTAAATTATTATTGCTCTGGCAGGTGTCAGCTAATAATAATAGTCATCTGCAGGGACATTGTTGACACAAATGAGCGTTTAATGCTAAAACACATCACAGTCATTTGTAGGGGTAAATGCTATATTATTAATATTTGATATTAATCAGTTACTCAAATTAAATTAAAATTTTACAATATTTGTATTGTTTTGCATCCAAAAACTTAAAAGCAAGTAGTTTTCAATCTTAATTGTATCAAGAATCCAGTATAGCACAAAATATGCATACTTGACCAGTAACACTGTGGACGTGTCGGAGAAGTAATAAATATACCATTAGCCAACATATGTGCAGTTACTTGGAAACAAATATATTCTTACAGGCACTGCATTCCTTTGTCACACAATTTAAACTCGAACAGAACACACAGAACAGTAAGGGGTTCTCCACAAAATGTATGAACAGGTGGACACTTACCATGCAGCAAATGTCTGTGTGTCAAGTCAGTGTGTTCGTTCCAAAGCCAGATATTCAGGACATCCTACCTGATGGAACTGAAAGAGGACTGTCACACCTGCAGAGAGTTTCACACCATTAGCCTACAGGAAATACATAACTTGATGACATTCCATCCACTACTCAGTTATACAGCAGGGGGCAAAACATAAGAAACCTGTACAAAGATACTGAGTTCCCAGTAATGACTGTAACTGGGCAACTACTAAATAAATGTCAGCAACACCACAGGTGTGGCATTTGACTGTTGTTGTAAAACATAAGCTTTTTAAATTTTTACAAGACAGCTCCTTACACTTTGTCATAATGTCCACAGTCACTTCTGAACCCACAGAATATCCTGTAACATGTGTAAGCTGTAGTTATTCTCATTTATGCATCAAATGCTTCATATTCATTTAACCTTTATCCTGCTAACGTGGAGAATATGGTGAGCTCCTAATAATGCCAGCAAATGGCAGATGGGATTTAATTTGGCGTTGAAAGGGTTAAAATTATTGTAATTATGAATTAAACCATGCCTGACAGGCAACAAATTTAATCTGAAGAATATGACTGTCATCACAAACAAACAAACATACATGAACTCTATGATAATAGTTCTTATTTTTAATATCCAGGATTCAGATCTATTCTGTGACATCTTTATTCATTCATTCATTCCACTGGCATGTGCAGAATGCGACAATTCCTTGCCATTCTCAGGAGCTTCTTCCATTCCTCTCTGTTATGTACTTTTTCCTGCCATCCTTCTCCACCAACTATTCTTCCATCATCTCTCGCCTCATCTTGCCATCCATTTCTTGGTCTGCCTCTCAATCTTGTTGTTCCCAGATTCATATATAATACCCTTTTGGGAATTCTATTTCCTTCCATTCTCTGTACATGCCCAAACCAACGTAATCTATTCAACCTTATTGTTTCTATTATAGTAGGTTTTTTAACTCTTGCATAAATTTCTTTATTGGTTAATATCTTCCAATTTTCTTTTTTATTGTCATATACTGGGCCCAAAACTCTTCTATACACTTTTTGCATTAATTAAAATATTATACAAACATTACGGAATGTACTTATTTCCCATATAAGACTTAAATGTTTATAATATCATTTATGGGCAATGAAAAGTATTTGTATGTTGTTATTAAAAATAATATGTATGGGTGAACATAATGATGTAATCATAATGCATTATTATAAATTGCACTTTCCTCTTATGACTTGCAGGATTCATAGCAAATCCTGTCGGGGCTCACCGCATGCACAGTTACAGCAACTCTAGTTGTCAGTGCCAACAGAAATATAAACATACAAAATGTAACCCTGCATAGTTAGGCTGTGTGTTTTCAGATTAGGCAGCTAATACAGGTAATAAACACACAGAATACAAAGTTACACTCTGAGTGTTCATATTAGTGACAGAACTCGAGTAATAGTTACCAAAACACATGAAGGTTAGGTTTTGAAGTAACATTTTATATAACTCAGGTCACACTGCCACTGTGGTTAGGCTTTCAGTTTTAATACTGGTGACAGAAACCCCACCAACATCGGCCATATTCTCTTCAGTTACTTTCACCATATATACATACATTATTGATGCGATTAACTTCACTTCTGTAATCACACCTTTACTTGTGACACTTCACTAACGACCACCTCAATTTTCAACACACCTTAAATGCAACTGTGAGCAATGAGCACTGTGCTAGTATCCCTACCATCTTCAACAAATGAGCACTAGAAACCGCTGAGTTTGAATTCGACTGCTATCTGGTGGCTATAAGTTGCAGTCCACTGTTTTGGAGGTTATTTGGCATCCACTGGTTTGGAGGTTATTTGGCATGCACGTCTCAACTTCATAAAAATTTATGTGATATTGAAGTGTGGTAAAGGTACAGTTGCCCCTCTGCAAGGCGTAGAAGTCGTATGGGGGAAGAGAGGTAGAGCTCCGCTCATTTTTAACTTCAGGACGGGATGGAGGTGGGTGAGACAGAAACGTCAATGCAACAAACCTTCTTTCCATTATGTCGTAACACAGCAAGAGTATTGTGGTGTATTCTTGTGCGTACTGGTTACGTATATTTTGCATTGCGGAAGCGTTTTATTCATCGTGGTCAGTTTTTAAATGATTCTTGCTCATCACTACAATCAGACGGTTTGGCGTGCCGGCAAGTAGGCGAGAGTAATCGCCGCTGTTCCGGTATGCCGCGCGTCGATGTCCTCGCGCTTCAGCTCAAAATATTGCGATTTATATTCGAATTTACGTATGATATTTGAAGAAGGTGCTTCTGGAAATTGTTCCCTTCGGCTCGCGGACACGCGTGACATTTACCAAGCACGTTTTTCATGGCACATCGAATCTCTGCTAGTGAAATTGCAGGCAGTACATTCTGCAGGATTTCTCGCAGATCACCTTCAGTGCGAGCATTATTACCCCACCCTTTATTCTTTAACACCCTCCACAAATACAAAATTTCGCTGCGTCGGATCTGGCGAACGATGGAGCCATAGTGCCCTACTCATTAGCTATTCTGTCACCAAAAATATGCAGTCTATAAAGCATAGAATCTTATTAAAAATCCTACCACACTAACACAGATGTCAGAATGTAACGTGTCGATGCGAATTTATTATCTCACAAAAAAAAAAGTCTCAATTATCAATGTAGTGCGATTTTACTTGTGGGGCATGTTAAGTTATAAAGGGTACGGTAATTATCCACTAGCGCTGGATGCTGAAAGAAGGCACTGAGGATGATAACTGCGCAATGATGATATGATTTTTTATTAAATTATATATTGCTACGATGCTGCGAATTTTAATTACATTAAAAGTTTTGCATGCGGCACACACACACACACACACACACACACACACACACACACACACACGTAACGAATAGATTAAAAAGGCATAGAATCTTTTGTGGTGTGAGCTGTTTCACTGTCTTGTTGAAAAGAGAAAGCATAAGTTCTCTTGTAATCGGACACATGCTCAAAAGTGGTGCCGAAACATCCGTTACATGTCGGTTTGAATTTAAGGTCTTAGAACAGTACTGGTCCCATTATTCCTACTTGTACTCATAGCACACCACACGCCAAAATTTAGACCAATTCACAAAATTTAGTCTTGCTTCACGATCTGTGTTTAGCGTCTGTGAACCGCAGCTGTCTTACACGGCTGTAGTTAGAACCTATCTCCCGCGTGTTCTGTTACTATCTAAACTTGAACCTGTTGCTCCAAACTGTCTAGCCTAATTATGGGGAAATTGTTATCTTTCTTTGAACAGAATTTTACACGCCACTTCCTTTAGCAACTTGTTCAGCCTGTGTATCACATGAAATCGTATGAGGTACTGCAAATGACTTGCATACTCCCCGATAAGCAGCGTGGGAAACAGCTGGTGTGCGAGTTTGTCTCTGTACCACAAGCGACTCCGCTGGAAATGATAGCGATTTGTTCGCATACATTCCCGTTGTGCAGTCTCTTTAGACTTCATTTCCACGCTTGTATTTGTGGCACCACAGACATTTGCGCGACTGAGAGAACTAGTCGTAATAGGACTATTTCCATGCAGCGGTGCGTCAGACATTGAAGCGCCACACACACACACACACACACACACATTCTCTACAGCACCAGTCGCGCCGCAACTGTGACACGATACTTCATCGTCGTTTACGGTTCTGTGTTCATGGGAGTGTCCAGTCGCGTCACAGAAAGTGGCGCGACTGAGACAACTCTATCCATGCAGTGATGCGTCAGACATTGAAGCGCCACACACACACACACAAACCCTCTGCAGCACCAGTCGCGCCGCAACTGTGACGCGACAGTTCATCGTCGTGTGGGCTCCCTTTCCGAAAGAGGTATTTAGCAGCGCTGCTATCACCGAGCGGCGCTGCCGTTGCTGCTGCCTTCCCCACCGCCAAATAGTCAGTAATGTAATGCACGTATAAGAGGCAGTTCTTACGCTTGCGTTGGGGCACAAGAGAATTTACGAAATTAAAAAAAAAAGTTTCCGATACGTTTCTTGCACAGTATCTTCCACACGCAGATTTTTCTTGTTTGTTGCTGTGAAAAGACGATCTGGAGTGCGAAATGGCTGGCAGCTGCTCTGGTTCAGCAATAAATAATTCCGTATCGAATGAATCAAGAGCTGACGGCCTCGACTTCTTTTATAAAGGTCCGAATTAGATGACACAATACAGCAACTTCCGGCTCAGAGCAGCGCGTGATACAGCCGAACGCCCAAACGGCGGAGTTGTTCAGAATCGGCATAAAACAGCCGCTGCCAGCCGCGCGGAACCCCATTTCCCCGCGGCTGGCAGCGCTATGACCTTGACAGCAGCGCTGCGGATACAGCAGCGCACGCTCCTAGAAATACGTCCCTTTGAACCACTACATCTCTAGCAGCGCTGCTAAAAGCCGCTCGTGGAAAAGAAGCCTTACGGTTCTGTTTCCATGGGCTTGTTTAGTGGCGCCACTTTCTTTTACCCGCCAATGTTTCTAGTCTGTTGCACATTTCTAGAAGGTGAGTCAGGCGTTGACACCAAACTGTTACGGGAGCTGAAGTTCCATTTAATGGTGACCGCAGACCGACACTTTTATTGACAAAGAACATATACGCTACAAGAGCTCCTTTTTCTGAAACTGTACCAATTATACAAAATAAGGGCTGATATGATGACTATTCAAAGTGCTATTTTCGAGACCCGACTTCGTTAAAGCGATGTCCAGGATCCTCCAGCTCAAGCCATGGACAGCATTTATTTTGGCAGGGATTTTTCAGGTGCCGGTCATGACCTTCAGGCGCAGCGCGTTCTTCCCACGCGTAGACAGACTGCGCTGTATGTAGAATGAAAGCAAAAGTATCGTCAGTTACAACTCAAATTTGGCAGTTAGTACTACATATTTCGACCTTACATGGCCATCGTCAGGTACTAGGACTTAAGAAAATAATGAGAAAATTTTGTGTAACACAACAAAATTCGTGAGTAAGATTGACGTCCCTCGTAGAGGAATGCATGAATTTTAAAAATATTTTCAATGTTCTTCATTTAATTCTTGCCGAAATGTGGATAACATGCTTTTTAATATGTAAACAATCGTTCCAAAATTGGTACTGGTTATTAAACGTTTTGTGTTTTGGTTGTTCATCCTACACCTTGCAGACTAAACAACTTTTTAACTTCTGTTGGCGAAGCTGAATGACTTCTTGGAGTGTGCCAGTCAGTGTACAATATTATCTGAAAATTAAAATTGAATATAAATAACAAAATATGAAGTGCAAATACATTGTAACTAATACGCATAAAAGGGCAGTTTAAAATAAAAATCTTTACACCTTACAGTTCAATGTTAATAAAAATCCAACCAGATGCAACAGTATGCAGATATTTAATTACTGCAAAGTCACTCTACATGTTTCGGGTGTCACAGCACCCATCATCACGAGTACTAAAAACTGTAACCAC
>Ga0123354_10012216_pt1 | contig 13305 bp, 9 predicted proteins | sample TergutLab28metaG_2_FD_97872 | JGI IMG/M metagenome (GOLD analysis project Ga0123354, IMG submission 97872) | Labiotermes labralis P4 segment gut microbial communities from Petit-Saut dam, French Guiana - Lab288 P4 | ecosystem: Host-associated > Arthropoda: Insects > Digestive system > Gut ...
CAACTTCACAGTGTATTCCGAAAGAATATGAAATGAGGCTTGTAAAAAATAAATTAATAATTATTGGAATAAATGCTCAAAAGGACCTATTTTTTTTTTTTTTTAAATAAGAGCCCTCGCATGGGTTTAAAAGTGAAAAGAAAAGGGGAAGTACAGAGAAAATTTCAACAGCATAAATGGATACTTGGGTGCGCCCTACTGTAAGGCCCACAGAAGATGGTTTATCAGAGTGAGTCTGTGGAAGATTACTCCAGCTACATAACTGTCGTCAAGGAACGAGGGGTGTGTGACAGAAACAACACCTCTAGCCATGTTACCACACATTTAACCTTGATTTTCACCTATGGACCCAGTGACAGAAGGCGCAGTCTAATGTAAGGCACCAGACACTTCATGTGTCTGTGGAAAATCTCCATTACTTAGTATCATAATTCACGTAGGCCTACAAAATTATGCGAAAGTGATTTGCACATATTTGTCGTTTTGGTGGCCCATGTTCTTTACATTATTCATTCTGAAATTAATGAAAAGGTTCTATGTTATCAATGTGGACGTTGTGAATCCTTCAGTTATCAATTTTTAACTGATAATTGATTGATGAAAGAAAAACCAAACATTAAGAGATGCATACTGTATAATGTTCGTATCTTCTTGCAACAGACTCTTCTGTACCTAACCCTTCTTCTTCTTTTGTCCGCAAAAGTGGTGACAATCGTCTGCACGAAATTCAATATGCACAACCATTGTCATGACGTATGAACGAGATATGGAGCTGCACCGGGACATCATGACGGAGGAAGAAGACGATCAGGAGATCAACGTTGACACCGACAGCCGGTGCAGTGCCACCGCTGACGATGACAGCCGCACCAGCAGCTTCGTGGATGGTGCTCGTAGCTGTAGTGCTACAGGAAGTGACGGAGGAGGCTCTCTGATGAGCCCTAGGTCTGAGCATAATCACCAGGACGTCTCTCCCTCCAACAGCTATCATCATCTGCATCACAGACGACTTGATGACGACAGAAGGAGTCTGTCGCCCTCACCGCCACCCAGCAGTGCGTCTTCAGCTGGGCAGGTGTTACCGTTTAGCATCTCACGCCTCCTGGGTGCGGACTTTGAGGCAAACAATAACAGTCTGAACAGCAGCCGACCGGGTTCGGTCTCCGCAACCATAAGCGAAAAAGGTGCGTCTTCTTTACTGTTGCACCCTCCAGGACAGGTTCTCTCGCAGCATGAAGCAATCACATCTCTGTACTCTCATCCAGCTATTGTGCAGTTTAGTGGTACGACTTCCGGTGCACGGACAAATACTTCCGTAGGGTTGTGTCCGGTATCTGCAGGCTTACCAACCGCAGCACTCGCTGCAGCGGGACTCGTTTATAATACGGCTGCAGGTGTTATTCGTGTACCAGCACATAGACCACCTCCGCCCCCACCTCTGGGGGCCCCTTCAGGGGCAGGGGGTGCTGCAGTACCAGCTCTAGCCGCACCGTTCCCGTGGCTCGCTGCCGCCTCTCTAGACCCCACGTCATTGCAGAGAAGCGCCGCTGCTGCAGCCTTCGCGTCCCAAGTCGTCAAGGAGCGTCTCACAGGTAAGCACACTTTTCAATTAGCCTCTATTCCTTTTCAGCTTCGAAGGATGTTGGTCCTAATTTATGTGGTGTCTACTGAAAGCTGACTAAGGAGAAGCGCTATGGTAAAGTCTCCTATTGAATTTTAATAACCTCCTTATAATTGTCGTTTGATCTACAAACGAATTTAAACAGGGAGAAAATGTGACAGTCATGTAAAGATTTATTTGGCAGAGTCACTAGTCTTTCCCATTTATTAATATACTCCCCGATGTGGAACGCAACTCTTTTCGTTCGGTCTCATATTAATGCAATTTAACAGTTTCTGACGCCCTGTTGGCTGCTATATGTCCAGCTCTGTGATTTGTATAAATTTCGTTTCAAATCTGTGAAAGTAAGAGACTGAGTGCGCAAATAACATAGACTGATATCGTACAGAAACCTAGACCTGAAGTTGACGATCCTTGATAAGCAACATTTTGACAGTTTTTCTTAAATTTTAGTAGAACTTCTTTCACTAAGTCATACTACAGGCGAAATACAGTCTTAGTCGGTCTTGGGGATGATGCGTAATTTATTTTTTTACAATGGAAACGTAGTATTGATTTTTATGCCTACGAAGTCTCTATCGCTGTTTGTATAGTGTGTAAACGCCATAACATGATGATGTATACAAAGCGTTTACCTTTACTTTTAGGTGGTTGTGAAATTTTAATAGACCAAAGAATGGTAGCATACTGAATTAGTTAACAGTTGTAGTCCTATTGACGAAGAATTCGGTGACAATCATGTCTCAGGCACGTTTTCTACTACTTTAAGTATATCTTCAAGGTTTGTACCAGTTTCCAAAGTTTTATTGTTCCTAAGCTTATCTGCACGCACGGTAGACCTATTTGTTTGCAAGACAAGTTTAAATACGCAACTCACTTATCTACCCTTCTTGGAAACCACACAAACAACGTCTACACTTTATCCTGCTTCGTTCACATGTCTTACCACATGCATGATAATTTGTTTAACAAATCACTACTGTCACCTTAGGGTACGAAATATGTTGCAAGGTTCAGGATTGTTATTTCTAGCACGGTTTATATCAGTATTCATCCCACAATAGTCTATAGTACTACTGGTCTCAGTCTATAACTCTTCTGTAAATGATTCTTTCTGCTGCACATAATTTTGACTGCTTGCCATTGATTTCTGTCTCACAGTTGACATGTGGACTGAACAAAATTTTTATATACTTAATGTCGGTGAAATGTGTTCTTTGGCTGTTCCAAGAATGAAATTAACTTGCTCATTGTTTGATGGAGGCCTAGATTTATATAAAGTCTATTTTATTCCTGCAATCAAAGCTTACATTTGACCAAATCTTTAGTTTAATTCATATTAATAACGTCAGATACTTAAGCCTTTGCGGTAGCACAGTGGTGATCGTTGGTTCGATCCCAGCTGGTGTCATTGGAATTTTTCATTGACATATTCCTTCCGATCTCACAATGGCCCTGGGGTCGACTCAGTCTCTAACAGAAATGAGCATCAGGAGCATTTTTTGGGGGCAATGGCGGCCGGTGTGTAAGGCTGACAACCTTACCACCATCCTGTGCCGTTGTCATGTAATTTGTGAACCTTAATTTCCTGGAACCCTCTGGGCCACTCCAGGCCTGTAACGGGACTGCTTTGCCTTTTACTTTAGCCTTTACTGAAGTGTACTGCAATTCAGTAAGAATTATTTGTAGTTATGATTGTTTGTAAGAATGTAGCATTTTGCTTCTTCAGTCTTGTCTACACTGGGAAGGTAGCGAGGTGCATGCGCCTACCTGTTAGGGCAGCGTACCATAGAATTTTTCTGTCTCACAAAATTTGAGTTTGTTTCTAATAGATCCATAAAACTGAACTTTCTCCTACAAGTAGCCTACAGACCCAATTTAAAAATAAAAAATATCATTACTTTCTGTGACAAATAACGCTAGTCACTTCCTGTCGACTCGCTTATCGTATATAGCGCGACACAGTCAGCGACTTGTCTATCTTGTCTTATCCGACGCACGTTGTCAAGTCCGAAACACATTAAGCTGCATTTTCTTCATTTTCAACAACAGGCGTCGATGAAAAATGAAGAGTGTGTTTGACAAATGTGATCATTGCTTGCGAGCCGGCGCGGACCGTGTGTGTGTGATGCCCTGTGTAAGAACGTACTGTTAACAACAATGTATTCGAATAAATCCGAAAAAAACCTTCTTTAATTTAAAGTAAACATTAAATACTTAATATCAACCACAGTACACCGAGCTGCGAATTTGGACTACAACTCACGAAAAAAACCAGAGTAATGGCAGGAGGTAATCAGTCACATTTGGCAGATAAAATAATGGCCTTATATTTAATAGAAGCGGAGTTAAACTAGTTTAGTTTATATTGCAACTTTGACAAGGTGACACAGGATAGACACATTCAGTACATTTTTACTGACATCTCACTTACTCGCCATAAAGGTAGTTATGCATGTTGAACAAATCAGTTCTAAAGTTAAGTTTATTCTTCCACACTTTACTTACTCCGAGTTAGATTCGAATACGCTATTACCATAGCTGTTTTTCCCGAAACAGTCTCCTTCTAACAGACCTAACTTCTTCACTTAAAGTAACATGCCTAGTTTCACCATCAGTATAAACCAAGAGGAAAATTTGAAGTTGGTAAGCCTGGGCTTAAGTCTTAATGTTTTTCATTCAGATTGGAGGCACATGAAAACTCTCTTGCCTGATGAAACATTGCCGCACTTAATGTGCTCTCAATTTTTACAGCATTAATATAAAGAATACACAAATCTTGGTCCGTGAAAATAGTACAGCCTAACACTTTCGGTACTACAAAATAGTGACTTACATTTTTTGATAGCTCAGACGGTGTAACGACTCGCTATGGACTGGACGGTCCGGGGATCGAATTCCTGTGGGAACGATATTTTCCACACCTACTCCAGACCAGGCCTGGGGCACACCCATCCTACTGTATAATGGGTACTGGATCTCTTACTCGGGTTAAAGCGGCTCTGGCGAGGGGATGTCCATCCACCCTATCTAGCGTAGAGGTTAAAGAAAGAGTAGATCAATACATGTAATTTCCCTCTAGGCCTGTATGGCCTGTTCTAGGGTAAAAATTACATTTTAACTTTTACATTTTATTGTATTAGTGACGCTCTAGACTAGGGATCTCAAAAATGGGGTCGCCAGTTCCATTCAAGCGACTATCTAAACAATCTTGTTCCGCTTACTGGACCTAGCCTGACTCAGTCTCGACCAATTTTTAATCAAAAAGAAATAAAAATACTTTTCGTCATGAGTCTCAAGCTTCAAATTACGGTCTTATTTAATACCATGTAAACTAAATACCAAGCACCCTTTACGAAGGGAACAATCTCAACGAGTGTTTCCCACAAAAGTTACAGACACATTTCACATTTAATCTACCAAAGACATCTGCTATTCCAACTCATTTGTCTGCAGTAACAATTCAAGATCAAAGAATAACGTAAAAATGGCAACTAAATCAATATAGAATGCAGATCTACAGGGTCCTTGGAACGGAGATCATTCTTGAAGCCTGCCCACAAATTTGTACTGGATTACTAACATCGACACTTTGTTTTGAAACAGAGTGCCACGTGTTGTTTTCATCTGCCTTCCTTCGCTATTTAAGTTAATATGGCAAACATAATGCACTCATTTTCACCTGTCAGTATTTTTAATCATTGCCATTTCCAGTGCAAGGTATTAGGTCGTGATATCATTTGATTAACTTGGCGCCAGTTTCCAAAATGAGAACAGACATGTTGGTGCTAGAAATCACGTCCCATTGAGACCCGCAGATGGATGTCAGTTGTTTTACAGACCGGGCGGCTGCTCAAATATTCGGGACTGCTGTGACGCGCTCCTTCACTCTCTTTCAGGCTAAATAAATGACTGATTTTTAGATTCGCTTTCTTCTTTTTCTGAGACTGTATCTTCTGCGAGTCCAAAAAAAACAACAAATTCATGATTCAAAAACAACTTGTTCTGTGTGTTTGCGTACTTTTTCCATTGGTGACGCAATTGTTTGCCTATATAGGTTTCTGACTTACTTTTATTTAAAATTCTGGATAATTTGAACAATTTTAATTAAATTGGCCACAAACTTTATGAAACTGTGTGAGGTAAAACGTGGAAATTCGGCTTAATGTCATTACAAATGTTCTTCTTGAATGTTACACTCCCTGACACTAGTTAACTCTATTTATTTTACTAATGGCAGGTACATTGGGTGTTTATCATTGACCTATGCGACCAATAAAAGTAAAATCCCAAAAAAAAAAAGAAAAAAATAATTACACTTAAAAAAAAGAAAAAGGAAACATTCAACATATAATGTCCTAATGCTAACGGGTAGTCACAAAAAAAATTAGTAATAATAAAATAACAAAGTCAATTTTCCATAATTTTTGTCCTAGCCTCCCAGTATCGCCCACATTCCGTCTTATTAGATAAAGCGGCATTGTCCTAGACGGTTTCTATCCATGGGTTCGTGGAGGCTGCATAGCGTGCAGTAGGGGTCAGGGCGGATTGCAATGCGATGGAGATGCGCACCCAAGCAATCATGCCCAACGCACAGTCGGAACTCTGCAACTGCCATTCTTCTAGGCCATTCTGTTACCTTGGATATTTCTTGCGTCCACGGTTTATGGGATAGTCTTGTCTCTATACGCTTCTGAATGCCTGCTTAAAATGCAGTTTAATAGAGTGGTAGGGTGTTTCTCTGATATATATTTGTGTATATTTGGCGCCCTTCATGGCCAGTACGTCGGTTTGTTCGTTTCCTGTAATTTGTCAGTGTCCTGGTATCCACTGCAGTGCGATCTGTTTGTGTTTTCCCTTAAGTTGTTGTATTAGGTCCTGGCAGTCTCTGGCTTCTGTTGATATCTTAGTTTCTGTTGGTGCCGCAGATGGTATTGCAGCCTTTGAGTCAGAAAAGATAGCAGCTCTACTAATTAACTCTACGTATCAGCCAGTCCGGCCGTCTTGTTCACAGCCTAGTCCCTTTAGATCCAGTAAATACGAATTTCTATCCCAAAGCTCTATAAATCCCAGCTAGGACCAACACCGGCATGTAATACAGATTCTGACTCTAGGTGCCGCATGACCGTCATCTCCTGAGCCAGTACAGTGAGTTTTGCAGCAATGACTCTATTCTTCGCATCTTAACGGTTGATTATTTTTGTGTCATTATTTGCTATCCGCAATCTTCAAATGGCTAACTGGAGAAACAGAGGATTTTCTTTAAGTTTTGCCTTCATACTCGGCAAAACAGCATCGCCAGAACATGAGACGCAGCGTGTATGTAGTGTTACGGCAAGGAGAGTATCAGCGGGCTTCTCATTGGAAGAGCGGAGCAAGTCAGGTCGATTATCATGAGCGTGGGGGAAGACGGGGAAGTGGGGTGGTTATCTTTTTTGACTGTGACAAAATTGTTAATTGGCAGTTTTTCATCCTGACCAAAAGATTAGACAACATTATTTACTTACTTACATACATACATACTTACTAACTCCATAGAGAAGAGTTCTTCTTTAGAAACTAAGAAGTTCTTAGCTAATCAAGAAATTCCCCTCATTTTATGGAACCCGAAGGTTCATTACCGCATTCAAAAGTACCCGCCACCTTTCCCTATCCTGAGCCAGCTCGATCCACTCCATGCCCCCACTTTACACTTCCTGAAGATCTATATTAATATTATCCTCCCATAACTAGCGGGATATTTTACAAGGTCCGAGGGAGCGTGTTTATCGGAAATATCCGGGACGATGTCAGAAGCAGGACAGGTTGCCTTACTACGACACTGCGCCTCTACCGACCGCTCCGTGACAGCAGCAACTTTAACCCTTCAAAAATACGGTTGGTGTGCTCCCCCCTCTTCACTTGCCCGACTTCGCCCTTGTGATTCATCATTTCTCCGTGAATGTGTCATTTCCTCTATGGCCGTGAAATTAAGGAATGATCTCTGACCGTCCTACGTGATTCCAGAGGGTCAGTTCCGGAATTGGCCGACAAGCTCTCCTCGCTCTATACACACGGAAAGGGATTATTCTGAAGGGGGAGATACCGACCAATAGCAGCAATACGCCGATTTCCGTTACGGGCACAGTCCGGGAATTTCTGTCTACGCCCTTCTACGGTTTATTTCATGACACTGCATTCATCATGTTTCACACAGCCACATTTTATCCACACCCTTTGTTTTCCTTCCAAACGAGGACCCACGCCCAAGAAATTTTCCCACCAATATGTCCTATAGCTGTATATTCATTATCTTCCCTATCGCAGACACTTGTTCGTACCGTTGTAGCCTAATATATTTTATTTCTTGAAGGAAAAAATGGGGAATAGATGTCCCAAGATTCCTGTTTTATGATATCTTGAATTTTTAACTTCAAACGTACAAAGATAAGTTCTCTTCGACTCTTTTTATTGAGGGCTACAATCGTGTTAAGAATTCATCCTCCATAGCCGCGTGAAGCAAATAGTAAAATTATTGTTTTTAGGTATCTATGCTCATCTTTAGTATTTTGGACTGGCTAATGCGAGAATTATCTACTAACAAAGTACAGAAATATTCCATCCAAATATATATATATATATATATATATATGTGTGTGTGTGTGTGTGTGTGTGTGTGTGTGGGCCGGGTAGCTCAGTGGGTATATGAACTGACTACGGGCTGGACGGTCCGGGATCGAATCCAGGTGGGGACGAGATTTTCCGTCCGTCCAAACCGGTCCTGGGGCCCACCCAACCTCCTGTAAAATGGGTACTGGGTCTTTCCGGGGGGTAAAGTGCGGCCGGAGCGTGCTGCTGACCACTCACCCTTTTCTAGTGTCGCGGTCATGGAAGAGTAGGGCTATACCTCTACCCACCCTCTGGGCCAAACCGGACCTGTAACAGTATCACTTTACATTCATATATATATATATCTTTATTAGCACGAGTATGAAGATTACCTTAAAAATTAGGCTCATTTAATAAATAAACCTTTAAACTGCACCTGTGATTATTCTCACGAAGATGTGCACCACCTACTTCAATACTAAAATTAGTGCGTTTTGTTCACGCAACTTGTTTGGGTCTATTTGTTGCATGTGTTTCTTAGAATAAACTGAAAACTTAACTCGCATCGCTATGGACGCCCTCTTTTCTACTGTAAGGTGTGAAGCGAATTTTTTTGTTGTTTTGATGAATTTCATTTTTTGAAGTGTTGATGTGTGAAGCTGTGTAAATATGGGGACGATTTTAAGATAACACTCTATAAAGGATATTAGAAAAATAGACGGACAATACACGTATGAAGTAACGCTGAGGCGTTGTAGTTCAACCATGGTTGAATTAGAAAAGCAATACGTATTACATATTCTGAGTGTGTGTTTGTAGCCTTAGGCATACATTATGCAACGCTCAAGCGCCATATTGTCATCTGCAGCCTCTCCGTCTCTGCTATAATTTTTCACATTATCTCAGACGACAAGATTTTCGAAAGAAAACGTTACTGAACACAAAATGGCGTTTTGATTTTGTTTGCAACTGCCTCCGAAATATTTCTCATTCTAAGAAGAAATGAGCGAGGTATGACCAATAATTTTTATTGGTCTTCCTGCGAAGTACCCGTTAATTTTGTCAGATTTTAATGAAACTTGTTTTTTCTTGACAGACTTTTCCAAAAATACTCAGTTATCAAATTTCATGATAATCTGTCGAGTGGGAGCTGGGTAGTTGCATGCGGACAGGCAGACAGACAGACAGACAGACATGACGAAACTAATAGTCACTTTTCGCAATATTGCGAAAAGTGACTAAAAACCTTGTTTGGTGGTAATATTTGTCTGTCTGTCTGTCCATCTAAGTTTTGACATCAATTTCCAAAACGCTGCAGCAATATGTCTAAAAATCTTTATACGAAAATTTTTCTAAGTTTGTCTGGGAAGTCAGGTTTTCAGCCACAGGACGATTCATACCGAATGTTAGAAGGCCATAAATGGACGTTGTTTATCCCCCACCCCATTTTAAAATTTGTAGGTGGGGAAGGTATAAGATAAGTCTGGGCCCAATGCAAAATACACTTTGGGGTTTCATCAACGCGCACTCCTGAACTGGAAACGTATATAGAGCACAATCTGTGAATTAAAGTTAAGAAGGTCTGATAAAATTCGATATCAGGCACTTCCAACAGTAGATACTGAGGATAGCTAATTTTCAAAATTTACAATAAAGCCCAGTTTAAGAGTAAAGCACTAATATTATTTTCGACACATTCCATGTAGATATCGTAAGTTTTGTTGAAATTCTATATAGGGTAAGTTATATAACTCAATTTTTTAATTTGATTACGCCATTTCATCTAAGATCACTAAAGACAAAAAAAAGTCTATTTTTGCACGTTTTTGCAATACACTTTTGCTCTTCTTGTTTTTCTAAACTCGATTCTAAACATTTAACACTCTGATCCTTCTTTTTTTGTTTAAATAAACTTAACGCACTGACTCACTTTTAAACGACACTTAAATCAACAAAGCATTCAGGTCACGTGCTAGTGTGGCTATTATCTGACAGTTTGCTATTGTTAGTTTCCGGTACTGAAACCTGTCACGCTAAAGCCATTTGTCCGCCCTATCGTGCTGATACGACCAGCGATGTAACATATCCACGTTGCGTGGGATCATTCCACAGTGGGAATCGCAAGGTTGATACTGGCATGAGTGATGGGCGTAATTCTCCGGCCAGACTGTGTGGGTCTGCTGGACAGTAGAACTGGAATTGCTAGGGCTTTCTACCAAAAATCAGAACCCGGTCGTGCAACCTGAAGTAACAAACCTCAATATTCAGTTATTTGATCACACGGGGGAGGGGGAAAGCGGTGGCGCCACTGCGCTAAAAGCAGGAAGGTCCCGGGTTCGGTTCCAGATGGTGTAATGAATATTTTTCATTGACATAATCCTCTCGGCCACACTATGACCATGGGGTCGACACAGGCCCTAAAAGAAATGAATATGAGAAATATTTCCTGGGGGATAAGGCTGTCAAAATTACCTCTTTCATGTGCCGAATATCTTGTAATCGGGGAGCCTCAAGCTCCTGGAACCCTCAGGGTCTGTCTAGGCTTGTACAGGGATCACTTAATCACACGGATACAAATCGAAGCAGTAGTGCGAACGGCCCTAAACTGGAATTTGTTTATCTGTCAAATAGCCCTTTCCCTCATTCGCAGAGATGTCTATATGCACAAAAGTTCGCAGACGAAATTTAGCGAAATTTGGGTGTCAATTGCGAATGGATGAAGGTGTCAACAACCGAAGGCGAGTGGCATGAATCAAGCTTTACAATGTCAGAAGCAGCGACAGTGACAGTTACAGATGTAGCGAAACGTTTCGATCCGTGAAACTTTCAGGCGAAAGCCTACGAACGAGTCGCCCGTATAAAAAGACAGCGAAAACCGAACATGTTGTCTTCTGCTTCAGGTAGTACACTCTGGACAAAGAAAACTTGAAGCTGTACACAGCTATCTGCTCTCAGTAGACTGCGCTGCGATGATAAACTGTACACGCTGTCTTGAAAGACGGAAGGCGTACAGCTTCGTGATGATGATGACAGTAACAATATACGCATCCCCGTAACACAATTCATTAACTAATTATTCTAGTCCCGATATTCCACTTCCAAATTTACCAGATTCGCTGTCCTGGCTGCAGCATCTCCAAAGATTGTTCTTGACCACGTCTTGAAAGAGTATGGGGACGGTACGAGTACAGCTCCACTTCTTCTCATCATCGACAATAGATAGAGGTGAGTGCATAACTTCAGGCTCCGCCCGCTTTACCTCCGACTGAAAACCCCGTTGCTCATTTCATAGGAAACTGATTGTGACCCAGAGCCAGTCTGGACGTTTTTGATAACACAACACCTGTCCCCTTGCCGGTATGCGAACCCTACGCAATATAATGACAACGCTATCCCAGCTACCTCGAATTATTCTATTGGCTGTTAATTATTTGTATTTTTAGGGTGTGAGGCCTATTCCGGTGACGGCGCGGCTTAAGGCGTGGTCCTGCGACCTTTCGCTTGCTGGGATTGCGGGTTCGATTCTCTGTCGTCAGTGTTGTGTGTTGTCAGGTAGAGGTCCCTGCGTCGGGCCGATCACTCGTCCAGAGGATTCCCACTGAGTGTGGTGTGTCTGAGTGTGATCAAGAACAACAGTAACTTGTAGACCTACAGCGACTAAGTAGAGAGAGGACATGACTAAGAAAGAAAGGAAAAAAATGCGTAGGGTAATAACCAACCGGACCAAAACTCTCCCACGCATTTACCACCCACATATTTCTACGAGCTCCCGAAACCCTGAATATGACAACTGGAAATATTGTCGAAAAATCGGGAAATTTTCTTTCCTCCAGGCGGCCCAGTCACTCATGTCGGTGCAACGCATTGTCTTGTGCAGTATTCGTGGTCCTATATTTTACCTCTTGCAATTCCTTAATAATAACAATACAGCCCTATACATTCAACACAATTTTCTCGTGTAACAGTTTGCCACCATTTTCAGTCAAATAAGCCGTTTTCTACGCTTCGGCAATATAACCAGTACGACATAAAACTGAAATCTGCTCTTTTTTTTAATTAGTGCGCGTGTTAATTGCTGCTGAAGAAAAGATTCTGCACAGTGGACTTTCATCATACTGGCGGACGAAACAAATGAAAAGCGATCTCCCTGCCATAACCGTCCCTCATCGTCCAAACACTTTGGCTCAAGTGATTTAATGTAGCTGCATTGTAACTGCCGTGGGCAGACATCAGCGTGCTAAGGCCAAGAAGACACGAGCAGTGACAAATCAAATCTCGCTTAAGTTCAGAACAAAAATGGCAGCTAGGAACACAAGAACAAAGACTTACAAAAAAAACCCCAACCAAAAGATTCTCTAACTTGTTTTCTGAAAGACAAAAAGTAACTTCAAATGCTTGCAGTTTCAGGTTTGAAGAAGGGGGGGGGATATTGGTTTCCAGAAAGTACGTGAAGCCGTCATTAGTTAAAGTTTCACCTCTGCCCATAAACATTCCTAGAAGAATTTTATGTTTTTTTTTTTAACACCGCTCATCCTTGTATAAATATTTGCATATTAAGCCAACTCGGTGCACATACTTCTTAATATATTTATTATCTCTTTGTACGTGTTTCGGTCATCTATATGCCCATCATCAGGAGAACTTACTGTATCTATGCGACTTTGGTATTTGCCACCCATACAGAGTGGCAATTACCAATGTCGCATAAATACAGTAAGTTCTCCTGATGGGCATATAGATTCCCGAAACATGCAGAAAGGAGAAAATAAATATATTTAGAAGTATGTGCGCCGAGTTGGCTAAATTTACAATTGATTCCCAGCAAAATTCTAATTTGTACCTGCGTTTAGAACGCGCCCTCTGAAAGACATGTCTACTTACACCCTGCTAAAAAGCGTCGTACCTGCAGACAAGGTATCTGAAAGGCGAAGCGGTGTAGCAGTGCGCAGATAAGTAGTGACTGTACACAAGTCATTAACCTTTTGGCGCCGGAATTATTTTTTTAATTTTAGCACATCCTGTATATAAAATGTGAATAATACAGGAACCAAATACGTTAGAATTATGAAACAAACTGCATTTTGAAGAGAAAAAGA
>Ga0123354_10012217_pt1 | contig 13305 bp, 7 predicted proteins | sample TergutLab28metaG_2_FD_97872 | JGI IMG/M metagenome (GOLD analysis project Ga0123354, IMG submission 97872) | Labiotermes labralis P4 segment gut microbial communities from Petit-Saut dam, French Guiana - Lab288 P4 | ecosystem: Host-associated > Arthropoda: Insects > Digestive system > Gut ...
AAAAAAAAAAAAAAAAAATAAAAATTATAAAAAAAAAAAAAAAAAAAAGAGCTGAAACAGCGGCACCGTAAGCCCAGGTTATGAATTGCACTGCTTACAATTTTTCCGTTCCATCATCATCAACATATTTTATTGCAAATAATACACAGAAAAATACGTAGATACAGTTACAAAAATGCTTATACCTAATCATTATGCTTTTTTTTTTGTGTTGAATTTCATGTTGCCCACATGCAGAATAAATGTTATTATTGATTTCAAACTTTCTCCGTGTTCTGAGTTTTGTTTTCTTTCTTTTGGGTGATTCACGGGCGTCTGAATTTTACATGCCAACGTTCTGGAACACAGTGTTTCGAAACGTCGGAATATAAAATTCAGACGCCGGGGAATCACCCACAAGAAAGAATACAAGAAGAAATGACGTTGCCGAAGTTACCCGAAATACACAGAGCAGGTCTGGCATAACGTATAAGGACCGAGTGACACTTAAGAAAATTGTCTGTCTGCATCTGTGCTCTCTTAAAATCTGATGAGAACGTGATTCTAAAAACAACGACAAAATGAAAAGCACAAATGATAAATAATTTTCTCTCTGTATGAGTCCACAAGAGTACTGCGGTACCCACATAGCGTAAACACCCATCACGACTCGCCAGTTGCTGTCAGTGACGTCACAGAAATGATTTGAAGCCACAAAAGAGAAGGGAAGCTCAGGGTGGGGGAGAAGAGGACAGCAGCGGCAGCGAGGTGAAACAGAAATCCCATATTATAAAACGCACACGGTGAAAGTGTCTGGCAGCCATGTTGCTTCAAATCTCTAAGGAACGCACGAATGTACAGTCTTAACAAAAGAAACCAAATCACAAAAGAGTAATTCCTCTGTTCCGAAAACAGGCCTACAGTATTGTCCAGAGTATCTAATAAAAAAGGCAAAAATCACCATACAGCCTGTCATGAAAGCACAGAAGGGTAGTAGCAGAGGTATAGCGCTACTCTTTCTTTAACCTCGACGGTAGAGGGAGTGGGTGGTTAACACCAGGCTCCGGCAGCTTCACCCCCGGGAAAGAACCGGTATCCATTGTATAGGAGGCCGCGTGGGCCCCAGGGCTGGCCTTGACGGGTGCGGAAAATCTCGCCTCCACCGGGTTTCGAATCCCGGACATTCGAGACCGTATCGAGTTGCCATAGTGATTACGATGTCCCTTCAATCTCTCAGTTTCCTTCCTCTGCGCCTCGTGGTTATTACGAGAGAGAAGAAGGTACAATGCTAGTAACGATCCGTCTCAAATTCGTGTTTCGTCGATCGGTAACCGATGAAATTTAAACGCACAAAGCGATCAAGCTGATATTTAAAATGACGAGCTACGACGACAAATAACAAACTATGCGCGCCTTATGACATCCTTGCGTTTCTGGAACCCAAATTCAACGACCAGAACAATTTGGTGCGTGTTTCTTGCAGTTCACAATCACAAATTCACATCTTTTCCAAGGTCTACTTCTTTTCTGGTTACTTCCATTCTGGATGTTACTATTTTTGGTATTCTTTCGTTAGTCATCCTGTCTGCATGTTCGTATCATCTTAATCTAAACGATTTTATACATTTTACAATGTCTGGCCCTTGTAATGTGTCCAGTATCTCCTTATTTGTTGTTGTTCTCCAGTTTCTTCTTCTCTTATGCAGCCTCGGGGTTTTCTTACAATCTTCCTTCCGAATACTCCGCGAGCATTCATTTTCTCTGAAGTCACTGTCCAGACTTCTGCCCCCGCATCGTGGAATGTTTCGTGTGAAGATTTTATTAATTTATAATTTCGATTCAACAGTTCAGATCTGAAACGTTTATTATGTGCTGAGCATGCACGTATTATTATCATTATTGTTATGGTGAATTTATGCCGCTAAGAATTATTATTAATCTTATTATTATTATTGTTGTTAATTGCTGATAAATTCTTTAACATTATTGCATTTTAACCCTTTAAACGCCGAATTAAATCCCATCTGCCATTTGCTGGCATTATTAGGAGCTCACCATATTCTCCACGTTAGCAGGACAAGGGTTAATTTAGTGGTGTATTATTCATGAAATGTGGTATCATGGGATTACAATGCACTCATTACAGTCACGTACATTTTCTCTAGCTTGGACTTTGGCTTCTAATTAAATAACTGTAAAGCTTTATTGCTATTGCTGGTCCTCCTTGTTCTGGCTCTGCTATTAATTTAATTACGCTCATATTCAGGCTGTTTGTTACCTGCTGTGACTTCTGGCACCTCTTCGTTTAGGGGTTGTCGTGTATTTGGTTTCATGTTCTTGTTGTCTCTCTAACTGGCCTTATGGATGTTCTGTCAGCACATTAATAATAAAGGATTTATTATCATTATCATTATTATTAACAACTATGCGTTTGTCACTCTAGTGACCAATAAGTTGGATGTTCCATAGAAACACATTCCACACCAGTAATATATTTTATGGCTTTCATAAGTTAAATATCAATATTCGGGTCCCAAATATTATGTCGAGGCTACGCCATGTAACAAGAATGAAAAACAACAGGATGCCAAAAATAATGCTGAATTATAGACCGAACGGACGAAGACGACTTGGAAGACATTTGAAGAGACTATTAGACGAGGCCGAAACAGGTCAGTCAAGATATTTAATAATATTAAAATATCAACTATGTTTATAGTGACATTTTTCGACTCGAAGGAGTTATCATCAGGCTATGTTTAGAACCACATATGTTTAAAAACATATGTGGTTCTAAACATAGCCTGATGATGGCTCCTTCGAGCCGAAACATGTCGCTATAAACGTAGTTGATATTTTAATATTATTATTGTGTTGACTGAATTGTATATAAATTAAATATCTAAGAATAAAACACAGCGGGATGACTACATTCAAATTCCAAAAGGTCACTCAAAGCCTAACTCGTGATGCATGATGATGATGGTGATGACGATGATATTTCGAAAGCTACAACGGTTTCAGAACTTGGAAAAGCACGGTTACTATGGACAGTAGGCTTGACCCCACGATCAGTACACATATGAGAATATTCAACGTACCACACACTCAGTGCTTGTTAAGATAACACTGTATCAGAATCAACACAACTAATGGCTGCAATACCGCACTGCGTTTGCACAAAACATCCTGGAACCAATCCAAATGAAAATAAAGTCCTCCCATGATAAAATGCAACCCCAGCAATCAATATAGAGCCAAGTGATGTGCAGGCAAGCAGAGGTGTAGGGGAAACAAGGAGGGAAGTAGTGCTATCTGTCAAGGGCTCCCTGGAATACGTCACCAGCTGCATGAGACAATGCACCAAAACCAATAATCATATTCACGTGATGCTACAAACATGCACGTGTCGATGTCAGCCCAAAATTATGGACACATTTGAAACAGATTAGCTCGTTGGTCAATTTTACTTCGAGTTCTTTTACATACGGCGTATAGGGGAACGCTCAAACTACAGCGAAAATAGAAGTAAGTAAATCACGTTAAATTCTACAGATTAATATTAGCATGTCTTAATAGTACAAATACGGATGCGAATAAATTTTCCGACACATTAGTCCTATAATCATAAAACGGAAGCAGTTACTTCAAACCGGTTAATCCGCCGACCACAAACCTCGAGATAATCCCCGCGAGGGTGCAGGTTTCTCTGGTACGGTGCAGAGACGCTATACTCCTCCAACAGGAGGGACAGACTCCCTCCTACTACTACACAGACTAGAAACATCAAGCATTTCGAGTAGCACGCAGCAAGCGAGTGCACTGTGCGTGAGCTTTCAAGAGTAGTAGTATCAATTTTGCGCATGCGCATCATTACATTCTCATCACGGACCATCTCATGGTCTGTGCACAGTATATTTTGTAGCGCGAGTACCTTGAAACTACTAATAATTATACAATTTAGGGACATCCATTTCCGTGGGTCGATTGACACTGTAACACAATCCCGTTACGTCTCAGCTGTCAGATACAGTGCCCACATTCAAAATCTCTTTGTAGGATAACTGTTGCAAATTACGAATTAGAACAGATTTGGAAAAGCAACCTGCGTGAATGACTTGATGCAATAATAGCGTAACTGCAGACAATTAGGTCAATGTAAAAAAAAAATCAGAATGGTAGGAACATGGGCCGGAAATCTGAACCCGGACATCATGAACATACCGTAGGACAGCCAACGATAGAACGCGGTGTCTAACACGATGACGTGATGGTATTACCGTTCTGTAGGGAATCATGTTAGTCATCCCTTCAGGAATGACAAAAATTAGAATTATTTTCTACCCAATGCTGCCTGATTTCCGAAAAAGCAATGCTATGTTTCATGGTTCCCCAGCTTCTGCCGCTTGTCCTTATGATATGTGTGGCATCAGGGTGAGTGAGCAGCATTGCTGGAATATTCTGACAAGTAAAACCGAAGTACTCTGAGAAGAGCCTGTCTCAGCTCCACATTGTCCACCAAAAATCCCACATGCACCAACCTGAAGTCAAACTCGCGACCATATATAGCATGCGGATGAAGGCACAGAATGCGGTAGAGGTACACATCAACCCTTCTTTAACCTCGGTGCTAGATGGAAACACACCGCAACGCCACGCCCCACTTGTTTCATCACCGGGAAAAGATACGAGGAACCCACTGTATAGGAATCTGGATCGACTTCGTGGCCGGTCTGGACGGGTACAGAAAATCTCATCCCAGCGGAATTCGAACCCCGGACTGTCCAGCTCGCAGCAAGTCGCAAAACCGACTACAATGTGTGTGTGTGTGTGTGTGTGTGTATATATATATATATATATATATATATATAAACACGTATAGTGTCAAATATCAAATTCTGTCTCTTACTGTCTACTGAATTTACATATTTAATTCTTTTCAAAAATACCTTGACGATGGACTCAATACCGCTAATACCAAAACCCTATCAGTGAACATAAGACCTAGCTTGAATAAAGGTTGACCAACTAGATGACACTTGCTTTATTATCTACTGCTCAACATTTTTCAGACGTCTGAAACATGTTGAGCCGTTAGATAATAAAGCAAGTGTCATCTAGTTGGTCAACCTTTATTCAAATATCAAGATGATGCACGGTCCAATACGCATAAGATAAGACCGAGCTATTCCGAACCAAATGCCATACTTTCAACCGATCTCCCTAGCACGTGTCTTAATGTATGCCTTCCTGTCTTCTTCTAAGTTCTCCAAGTGGGCGATTTCAAAGAGGTATTCCCATCAAAATTCTGTACTAATCTCTTAATTAACGCTACACGAGTGACATAAGGCGTAGGGTTAAAAACTCGTCTTCAGAAAATGTTATATGTGTTACGAAATTTTTCGAAACACAAGCCAGCGCAATTAATTTTCCATCTAAGCACAGAAATTATGCAGAAGATAATTTTACTACGTTCACTCCCAAGTATTCAAGTTTCACCAATTCCGTTAACGCTCTGTACTGTTATTTAGCAAACTACTGATGAGGACGTGCCCTAGCCTTACTCGTAGCGTATAATTGGTTATCAGTAAGAACAAGAAGATGAACGACCTTGACTTCTGCCTTAAAACAGTTTATTAACGTGTTTATAAACAACTTTAAATTCAACTAATTAAAAACAACACAATTCGATATATCTACATTACCGTAAGCTCTGTAAAATTTGAGATCCCATTATTCCGAACAGACTATATGTAAAATAAAAAAAAAATGAGTTTTGTATTTTTGTGGGTCAGACCTAAAAATGGCTTGATTTGAGTAATCTGAAACAGCTATGCCTAATGTATGTTTTAACCACAAATTATATGGGTTTTAATACTGTAAGGCGATTCAAATACATTTTAATTGTTCCATATTCCGCGCATTAACAGGTTATAGCAGTAAATTTTAACCACAAATTATATTGGTTTTAATCCTGTAAGGCGATTCAAATACATTTCAATTACAACTGTACTCTTGTTTCCCAAAGAAATCACTCTGAAGCTGGCCACATGAGTGGCCGAAACATGTCGGTGACCATAACACAATGAGAGTACATAAAAAAAATTAAAGTGCATTTCTTGGTGTTCAATACATTTTATGCATGAAATTTTCTTCTTCAGTACATCCAAAATACCAACGCCTCCTTTAGCGCCCGACCCGTGGCTGCCTTACGGTACTTCCTGGCCTACTCCCCAACTATAAAGTGGGTCTCACACTCAACTCCTCTTCAATACGACACGTCACACGGACAATTACGTCACTAACAAGTTCTGTATTGATATTCTCTGGTCTCATGCGACTTAGAGAATAATAGTTCAAAGTATGGTTACAATTCTTGAAAACACGAGTCACAAACTACAGTTAGGAAAGACTAGGCTCTTTCAAAAACGGTTTGTAACTACTTAAATTAGCGTTTCTTGTCAGATGGTTCCGACTTAGCGATATGTCCGATCGGCAAATTCTATTTCATGAGACGCGCGTAATTTCTGAATACGAATGATTACTTAGTTAACGGCAAATATCACACTTATTCGAGTCCAACAACATACTGATACCTTTAAGTTCACATCGCAAACAAACGTTTGCTAACTAAAAATAACTACATCTGTTATCTCTTATTTACATTGTGCTTTGTGAGGCAGATACGCTAACGTTTCCATTCTTTGTATCACACAGTGTAAAATCACAGCTCCTACGTGCACCGAACAGATGAATATCACCACCTTCTTTAAGATTCAATAACAGCAACATGTGAAATCAACCCCGTGCTTAAAATAACACGGCGCTATTATCAGAGAGAGTAGAGTGGTAAGCTTCACGCTAAGTCCGTCTTAACAGAACAGCAGACTGAAGGACCACCACACCCGGTTGGGCAGGGAGGGTGAAGAGCACACACAATTCATATCTTTGCCGAAAACCGGACCCTGGTTGTCCAGTGACCGTAATGGCTGAGCTACCCCCAATCTGCAGACAACACGGCAAGATCTGCAGAACGTGCTCGTGATTTCTTGTTCGCTTTCAGGATAAACGGTGACAATTCTTCCGAGCACGATTACCTAGATAATGTTTCAGCAGAGAGGGTGGGGTTTCTTATGGACCTTCCTGACTTCAAATAGCATTTAAACGAGGTTCTGGCTTGTGGATTGTACGGCACTGCAGGAAAAAAAAAAGGCCACATATTAGTCAGATAGAGTACGTTGCTTCGTTTTTGGCCGGTGGAGGACTTAGCGAGGGGTGGGTGTTCATTTGTTTCGAACTTCAGTGTAACAATGTCAACTGCATTTAAGGAGAAGAGATGAGAAGACACTAGACCAGGGCTGGCGAAACTTTTTGAGGGCGCGTGCCCAAATTGTATATAAATTTGAAGAAATTCTTTCGCGTACCCATGTGAATTTTAAAGAGCAAAATAAGGTCTTTGAACTTCCCATAATAATAATTATTATTTATTAATTATTATTGCATATTATAATTTTATTGTATAATTAATGTATAGTATAATTATCGAATTACATTCCTAATAAACTCCTGGTCGAGGAATGCGATAAGGAAGAAAACGTGGCAGTATGTGGGGCTGCTGCTGCTTCTGTTTGAAAAGAAGACTGTAGAACGTTTCGTCCAATGTCACGTATACGCCCATTCACCGCCAGGTGGGGTACCCAATGATAAATATCCAGTCAACACTTCGCACGGCCCCCTATTTGTGTAAAACGTTTCTTATGCACTACCATATTATTTGGTAGCAACGGTAACTCACATACAATCAATAAGCAGTCAGATATGTGTGTTTGTGTGTGTGTGTGTGTGCGCGCGCGCGTATGTATGTATATCTATTTTTATTTATATTTATATATATGTTCATAAAACAGAGAAGCTGGTCGGACAAAGGGGGGGGGGGGAGATTGAGACGGCAGTGTAATGCCGTGCGCCAAGGAAGTCTTGCCGCGTCCCATTTTGGACACCCGTGCCATACTTTTTTCAGTCCCGCAATAGACCAAACATGAAACTGTCGCTACATCAGTAACTCACGCTTAGCCTACCGTTTGAAAATTCCACCGGCCAAAAACCGTGCATTATAATGTCTCGAACAACAGCATTCTAAATCAAACTCTGCCAAGGTAAAGGTAAATTTCACGCTAGAACAGGTCACGAAGACACAGAGGGGGAGTAGAGGTATAGCTCTACCCTTTCTTTAACCTCAGCGCTAGATGGGGTGGGTGGTCAACGCCACACCCCGGCCGCTTTATCCCCGGGAAAGACCCGGTACCCATTGTACAGAAGGCTGGGTGGGCCCAAGGGCCGGTCTGAACAGGTGCGGAAAATCTCGTCCCCACCGGGATTCGATCCCCGGACCGTCCAGCCCGTAGCAAGTTGCTATACCGACTGAGCTATCCCGGTCCAAGCTCTGACAAGTCCAGAAAAAAGATCGACCTTGTGACCACAGCATTAAAATGACAAATAACATAAAATTACCTTCTGTGAACAGTAATTCTAATTAGCATTGTCTTCCTTGAAATTAATGACACAAGGAATTTTCTTGTCGCCACAGGGAAAGGATACGCCAAAACACCTACAGAAAAAGAAGGAAAAAAAAAACACACACACACACAAACATAAACTAATGACATTAGAAGGAGGGCGAAAAGACAGGTATGGAAAGCGGAAATGTTCATCCCGCGGCACCACGGACGTGGGCACGTGCTGCATGAACACCTGACTTTGAATTTTGACCATAACGAGGCAGGCTCTATACGTATAACGTTCGTGCAAACATTGCTGCAGTGTCAAATCAATAAACATCATATTCTGAGAGCGTGTTTGCAGCCTTAGGTATCCAGCAAGAACTGCGCATTAGCCGTATTGTTATATGTGGCCAGTCCGGCTCTTATATTTTTTTTTACATTATCTCATAAACATCATGATTTTCAAAAAATAAAACAATCAATTGAAGGCAAAATGTGTATTTCGATTCCCCTACAGCTTTTGACTCAAAACATTTCTCATTCTAAGAGAAAGTGATCAAACATTTATTAAAAAATGTATATTGGTATTCATGTAAAGTACCCCTTATTATTGTCAGATTTTAATAAAACTGTACGTTTCTCAACAGTTTTTCGAAAAATACTCAAATATCAAATTTCATGAAAATCCTTCTAGTGGGAGTCGAGTTGTTCCGTGCGGACGGACGAACGGACGGAGAGAGACATGAGGAAGTTAACAGTCCCATTTCGAAATTTTGCGAACGCGCCTAACAACGTATGGTAACCGACGTACAGCAATCAATGAAATCATGATGATGATGATGATAATAATAATAAATCAAGAACTACAAAAAGCAGCCATATTGGGCTCTGTATACACACTTCGGAGCAATCAATGAAACCATGATGATGATGATGATGATAATAATAATAATAATAATAAATCAAGAACTACAAAAAGCAGCCATATTGGGCTCTGCATACATACTTCGGAAATTACTGATGTAAAAGTACAAAACACACTTAGTGCGAAATAACATTATATACAGCACACATTGTAAGTACAAAACAGTTGCAACACTATATAGGCCACCCTAGAAAAGTGATTTGTTTCTGGTACATAATCATGCATATACGTAATAACAATTTAATAATTATTATAATATGGGTAAATGGTCAGATATCTCGACATATTGTTGTAAGATTTACATTAAGATGTTAGTAAAGGTAATGTTATCCCTGTCGAGGCATACGGGGAGTGGAATTCCACGAATTTTTAACCTTTATATGAGTGGTTAGCATCACGTCGCGGCCGCTTCGCTACCGGGGAAACAACCCCCTCGGAAGCCATTGAACACAAAGCTGGATGGACCCCAGAGCCAATCTGGACGTTCTGGGGAACATACGTCTTGTGGTCTTGCCGGGAGTCGAACTATTCCTCTGTCGTCCTTTTCCGTAGCATATTAACTACTGCGACTGAGCTACCCCGGCTCCCTTAACACTGTTAACTGTGTATTCCGCCGTCACGATGTAGTACCCAACCATTACTACATATCCGGGTACACACTAGGCTTGGGCTCTTTGTGAAACCGCTCGTCTTGACTCTTGCGTTATTTATAAATGTCAACTGGACCGGTTATGGCTATCACAGCGTACGGGGGTGTGTGACGGGACTCACAATGTTCGGAGGGTATCGAAAAGGCCGTCTGTATCTCTGTATCAAACGTGTTTTGTATACATTCTCTACCTGCATCAGCCCCCTGGTACTGGGCCTCTTTCACGGGGATAAAGTGGCCGGGGCGTGGTGTTGACCACCCACCCCCATCTAGGGCCGAGGTTAAGGAAAGGATACAGCTATATCTCTTCTCCCCCTCTGAGCCAACATGGCCTGTTCAAGGGTTAACTTTCCATTTTACTTTTTTACCTCTACCTTATGCTCTTTCTGCATTCTTAGCTCGGGGCCACACACAGGTAGGACCCCAAATTTATTTTTGCACTGGACCCAGAAATAACTGCAATCGGCCTAGGTTATCAGTATAAAAGTCCTTTTTTACCGGTGGTCCGAACTGTTTTTAATCACAACTGATGACCACTGGAGTCCTATACGCCCGTTGTAATTGCTCTTATTTGTAATTTTTTGATCACGTGTTTTTTTTTGGTTGTTGTTAAGGATGAAATAATCATATTCTTATTGGAATTGCGCTTTTAGCCTCTAAACCCTTACTACTGGCGTTGTGATGGTGCCCACGGATTAAGCACCAAGATGTCAACAAACACAAACAGCACATCGATATTAAGTCATACGAATGAACTATAGCAATGTTTCTCAACTGCCGGGCCGCGGCCCGGTACCGGGCCCTGGCATCAATTATACCGGACCGCGAGAGATTCTCCTGGAATTTATAACTAATTTAAATGTAATTTTATATTTGTTAACATGCCACACCGTGCACATAAGTGTACTAATACTCTTTATGATTATGCCATAATTAATTATTAATCCTTGTGTTAGTTTAATGTATGAACTTAAAAAAAAATTGGAAAGGTACTGACGACTAAATCTGTTGGGACCGGGCTGTCGTCTTATGAAAAAAGAATTTACCGAGGCGCGGTCTCACAAAGGTTGAGAGACATTGGGCTAGAGTATACGAACCATTCGTGTACTGCACAACGTCTGCTGGATTTACATACTCAATTTCACAGCAGTAACACTCCGTCATAAATAACTGTGCAAATCCTTCTTGGAAAGGAGGTTGACTTGCACTTGTGGTGCCGTTAATGGGTCGTGAATTAGTCTGAGCTGTACTACGCATCACACAGGCAGTGTAAGGTGGCTGGTTGTAACACACTGCTTGAAGACCTACTTTATTCCGCAGCTCCGTTAACTTTCCAGCACGCTGCGCGCAAGGACAGCAACAAGTCCTACTGCCTTGGATTGCCTGCCACTCTATTTGGCTGACGTGTCATGAACTAGGATCCTGGCTGACGTCGGCATGTACCTGCAAATGTGTGGCAAGACGTCCTCCAAATTAGAGCTGATTGAAGTATTTTATAAATTACTGCTCTCGGATTTCGTATACTCCAATGACCTTCGCGTTCATACGTCACTTAAAATTACAGTAATGCAGATGCAAACAATTTATTGTCTTACAAAGTTATAAACAGTTGAGATAAATTATATATTGAACATCACCATCATTGACACATACGCCTGGTGGCCTGCTACCACCATCAGAATGTGCAGAAGTGTTACTGGATCCCCCCCAAACATCTTCGTCTTTTTTTGATTGGTAGCAGACAATTTGTGACGCACTCCTTCATTGGGACTTTCCGAGGGTATACCTTTTCGCAGCCAGATATTTAACTTTATATTACTTTCATGGCTGGCTGTGTATTCATTAATTATGTCCATATTCCTCTTATAACCTAATATTTATCAAATTAAATATCTGTAAAGCAGAAGTGGTGGTCTTATGCGATGTATATTTTATGTAATACATACATTTCACTTCATATACATGGTTTTACGCACTAATACAAGTCGACAATAATTTCACTACACCAATTTTAATGTACAGCCTGAGTATACCATCCTATCCTAATCCACACAGTATTTTCAATATACATAACACACAAACTTGCTGGACCGTTACTGTGTTAACTGCACGCACTCATGAAAAGAACAAGTAACAACGTGGAAGGCTGTCTTTAGGTGAGTCATCCCCGTTGTGCTCAGAATAGTATGAGTAAGGAACGGGTTTAAATAAGTCAAAACACAACTAGTATCTTTAGGTATTTATTATTATTTAAGGTGACGACATGTTTCGGCCCCCGTTATTGGGCAATCATGACTTCACAAGCATGAATTTTGAGGAAGCTGTACAATGTAAGTCATAAAATAAGTTACATAAATCAATTCAACAAGATCTCGTTGTCGTTCTCATGTTTACAGCAATTATAACTAACTTGCAAATATGATAAAATTACAACCAGATGATTATCAAAAATTAGAAAGTGGGTTCTCAATATTTATAGTTGTGGTGCTGATATTTACGTAACTGATGTTGAACGGGATTTGAAGGGAAGGCTGTACTACGACAATTATTTTACGACGTTGAATATGCAACGTACGAATGATGTTCCGGCAATGACCTGCACATTCTGCACCAACCAGATCGGTTATTAGACGATTCCCACGTACCTTCCGGTTATTTAACTCTCAGATTCCTGAACGGTACCTTCGGAATTGCACTCCTTACATACCGACGAATAACATACAGTTAATTACGTGTGAACAGCGAGACTGTACGCATTGGGAAGGTGACAGTCAAGGTCTTCTAGGTAAAACGTTCTGCATTCGCATGAGACACTGAGACAAATCTCGAAACTCCAAAGATGAGACAGCCGACAACACGAGTAAGACTTCAGCCGTTAACTTCTGAATTCAATGTTAAGACCTAACGTCCTCACAGTAGTGTTACGAATATCCAAGCCTTCTGGGACATAATAAATCTCCTAGCGAACATAGCTTTGCAAAGTTACCGTTACAGCTTACTGGCTCAACTGTCAGTTATTTAACGAATGTAGTGGTCTAGTGGTCAGAGTTTCTGGCTACAGATACAGAGGTCCCGAGTTCGATCCCCGGCGCTACCAGATTTTCTGAGTAGTAGTGGGTCTGGAACGAGGTCCACTCAGCCTCGTGAGGTCAATTGAGGAGCTACTTGAATGAAAAAAGTAGCTGCTCCAGGTCTAGAAAACAGAGATTAACGGCTGTGGGGACCCGTTGCGCTGACCACGTGACACCCCT
>Ga0123354_10012220_pt1 | contig 13301 bp, 7 predicted proteins | sample TergutLab28metaG_2_FD_97872 | JGI IMG/M metagenome (GOLD analysis project Ga0123354, IMG submission 97872) | Labiotermes labralis P4 segment gut microbial communities from Petit-Saut dam, French Guiana - Lab288 P4 | ecosystem: Host-associated > Arthropoda: Insects > Digestive system > Gut ...
GGTGGAATACAGCAAAAGATTACACAGTATGCCAGAGGCTGCCTGTACAGTAAAAAAGTGAACTCCTGATGATGAGCTCGCTGAAGCTCGAAACATGTAGAGTGAAGGACGACTAACCCTGAAATAAAGGATAGTCCATAAGTGTCATCTTGTTGGTAATTATTTTGGAGACATGATAGAGTGTGTGCTCTACTACACTGTAACATATGTCAGTAAATAGGGTATAAAATTAGATAATAACACTTGTATCACCATTTACCAAAATTATTAGAAACAAGTCATGAAAGTAAAGTAACCATGTCACGGAATCAACAAGTGCAAATTCACAGGACAATCCCTAACAATAAACCCGACACCATAATATTATAATGAAAAGGGAACATGTATGTTAATAGATGTTGGAATTTCAGGAGACACAAATATGATTAAGAAAAAAGCTGAGAAGATTCCAAAATATAAAGACATTACAACAGAAATACAGTGCATATTGAATATAAAAACAAAAGTAATACCAGTAATAACAGGGCCAACTGGAACCATCTCAAAATCATTTGCAAATACCTGATCTGGTGGTGACAGCTAGCTGGCTGGCAAAGATAAAAACAGACAGTGTAATATTAATTTAGTTTCATTTTATGTTTCTCAAGATATGATGGTCATTATGTACCAGACTTAACTAACAAATTTAATATCATCCATCCTGTGCAATGTCCTTGCAATCATTCATAAATACTAACAGATGCACATAATAAAATGACAAGTTGAGCAGTACTTTCCTACTCAGGACACACCCACACACAGCAGTGGGACTCAATCCTTCTGGACCTAAAATGTTCATATCAGATGTTTGTGTATAATAGCAAAGGTTGTGTTACCTAGCAGGATTGATGGAATTGTAAATGAACAATAAACAATACACACATGGTAAACGATGGCATATCAACGAATTTTAATGAAGTATATGTCAATATCATATTCACCATAATATCCATACTGTATAATTTATAGCTGTTTTTAAGCATTTTAACAATCTACATGTAAAATTCATGTCTAGTCGGTATGCAATCCTTTGTACTGATGTCTCCATGGGGACAGTGGTCAGTAAAACATGCAGGAGGGTTGTGTTTGTGAATAACTCGTAATTTTATTGTGTATGTTCGTATATATACATGACTGCAGAACTAGCAAGTTTACTGGGACTTGACAAAGTGAATGCACACATTAAATTCAACACATCGCATGCAGTATGTGTTCTGAATAAGCTGGAAGCCTGTTAGTATCAATACTTCCAACTGGAATATTCTGCAGATACATAAAGCCAATAAGCAGCTTACTATGACACAATGCATTGGGCCAAACTAATATAAAATGAAACCTTCTGCAGCATACCTGTGTGAGCTACCAGACCATAACCTCAACATAAAAAAACACTGATAACTACAAGAAGAGCCAAAAAGCAAATCTATGTCTTAAACAACATAAATAATCTTAATTTTGGTTGAAAAAAGTACATATATGCATACACCAATGGTTATTGTAACTTCCTACTTCTCAATATCACAGACTATAGTAACTATGCAAAAGGAACTGGTAGTACCATAATATCTTACAATGATATTTTCATTATATACCCAACACAATAACCATACAGAAAGATGAATTGTGTCAGGTTAATTCTAAGTGACTACTGTAAGCAACTTCGAACAGAAACTATAATATACAACTGCACTGATAAGAACATAAGTAATTCTATTAGAAATCACAACAGAATAAAGATTCATTACAGCAAACTAAATATCACATTCTCTGCACAAATTCTGTAGCATGTTCCAATACAATCTTTGTGTAATGTTTGAGCAATACTGCATTCATAAAATTTGCAGCCTTGGCACGCACATTGCAGAGGACCTTTCTAAACACTTGTGCTGGTTATGCACAGACTTGTAGGGTGTGTGACTATGGAAGGGTGGGAATCTGACATAAAAGAAGAACTTCAAGTGTACCTTTTTTGTTATAATCAAAGCTAAGGATTGAACAGTGGGAGCTATGAAATACTTCAGCCACTCTATGAGCTATGAACAGAATTTAAAAAATATTTATATACCTAATTAGGCTTCAGAAAGACTGCTTCATTTACTAACGTACTGAGTCACTAAAGATCTACATGTTCTCTGCTGTACATTCAAGCAAATGGACTACAAGTCAGAAATGCCGTTCATCATAGGTTAATCTTTCAAGAAGTATCAGCTTTGCTGGTGATGTCAACACTTACTAGAGGCTGCTTACCTTTCTTGGTTGATGGACCCCACTGCTGCTGCCAGTTGCCGATCATATGATGAACTGTTACCTATGTTGCTCATGAAAGCCACTGTCAGATGCCTCTTTCGTTAGTGAACTGGCTTCACGCTCCGTTTATGTTGTGCGTAGCTACTCTCGACTACATTTCACTATAGAACGCCCTTCAGTTCGTTCAGTGTCAGAGTCTGTACCACACATGGCCCTTTCCTTGCAGCACGTTGCACGAGTCGACCCTACCCCTCTTTGCCCTGCCCACAAGGCACTCCAAGTTAGGACTTTCTCCTGAACTAATCAGTGTTGCCAGACTAATAGTGTCTACCTACATTTTGTGCAGTTAATAACGCACTGTGTCCGCCTCTGAGTACTTTGGGATAATCCCTTGTACTCCGAATGCTAAGAGTTTAAATTCCCACAAGTTCGACATAGGCCATTTTAGCACTATATTATATACTATGATGGACTACGATTCCTGTCCATTTACACAGCAAAATAACACAAGTTACTATTCAAATGCAGCGAACTAGCGTCCTGGTCTATATACACAACAAAACACACGTTATTACTATCATAGTACAGCGCACTCGCACCCCTAGCTACACAAAAACTGAAAATCAACGTCCTTTTCCTCCCCACACGCGCAGTCACTCAAGGCCATCCATCGTCTCGTGCACTTTTTCGGTGCATCGAATCGAATCGAGAATCTCGGATCAACAACATGGCATTAAAGAATGTGAATGGAACACATCTCAATCAATTTTCCACCAACAGAAATTTCGATCCAGTGAATCATCTCAAACCGTCATGGATGATAGTCTAGTCAACTAACAAGAAAAGCCCATAGTCGACGTAAAAATTATTTCGGCCAGTCCCGCATCCGCAATATTCTGGTCATCAACCTCACAACGTAATCCATAAAAACCTTCGTAACTCACCGAATCGTCAGCAGTCTAAGCAGGCGTACATTAGATTTGAAGCTCTCACAGCGGTGTTACTAAAGACATGCCTTCGGGAATGAGCCACCGTGCCAATGGGCAAGCCAGTGACACAGCGTCGTGCACCGGAAGACTTGTAGCAGCATTTACGTTGTGCGATACACACACGACATCGAATCAGTCCATGCCTTGCACAACCAGATCCAAGTTCAAGCCTCTCCAATTTTCTGTGTTGGGTTTCTCCCAGTCAAAACATTTGTCATAAGTTTGTACGACTCACACTTGCTACCTGCATAACTACGCTGCAAAATCACACATACGGAATTTGGAAGCCCACGTGTTAATTGCGGGTAAGTGTGCGCCATGGAGCATGCTAATGACCTTGTTTTGCTGGTTCTGCAATTTTAAAAGACGGGTACTTACTGAGCAGACGTAAGTCACTCCAGGCATAATGAGCATCTTGTGAAAAGTTAATGTAATGTTGGATCTTTAATTTCACTTTTGAATGGGGACTAGAGTAATAAATGTTCTGAAGACTTTGGCTGCTAGGGTTTAAATATGGATATTATTAAACTAAGATATATTGCATATACACTGAGAGCTACAGTTTTAGAAGTTTTCTTATGAGACAATCAGTGGAGGCAAATGTGACAGTTCCACATACCAATGACCACACCAGGTTGAGGACACCAGCATTTAAAGTTAGCACTTGGATGGATGACTGTTCAAGCACACAGCATGCAGTCCGGGTACACTTTGCTCTCGCAGACATGGAACAGCAGGGCATCTTCTTCCATTGAAAGGACAGTACATTCCCCTTGTAAACCATATAGCTCAGTGCATTCTTTGAAAGATCAGGAGAAGCCCCAGAGACAAGATGAGGGTAGGTGAATCGCAATGTAGACTAATGTGCACTGCAGTTAAAGTCTTTGCCATCTGTGATGGTTACATTACTGCTACCATACTGGGTGAAAGAAATCAAAGCTGTGCATGTGCCAGCAAAATTGACAATTTTTTCTACTTTTCTTTCCAAAACTTATAAACATGCACTTATTAACACGCTAGTTGCAGATCTTGGTGGACAGACATACTGTAAATCACACATGTACAGTAATACAGTATGTGTGTACAAACTGGATGGGATACATCCTACTGGTATAAATATTCCCATGGAAACTAAAACACATGCACCAGTTTTCGTCAATTTTCTGGGTTGTATCCTAATCAATTTATTCTGTTGTTTACAAATACGAATATGTTTTCAGTTGCATCACATTTTTAGTGATGTCTTCATTTAGAACTTTTCATACACATCATCAATACACAGCTGTGGCTTTTGTACTTCCACATGGAAAAGGCTACTTGTTACCATCTCACTCTTCACTCCAAAGACCCTGCACTACATGCAACATGCACACAGTCTAGAAGTCTGCACCACGTTAAATCCACTTCCTCAAAATTCCAATCCCCCCCTCCCAAACAGAAACAGTATTTATCACTTAATTTTCTTTAACAGCCTTGACACACTTCAAACCACATATTCTATAAAACTACAGCATTACTGAAAAGATCCAGACATTATGCTGATGACTGTAAGAATTAAAAAGGAAAAACAATTATTGATGGTATGTTCATCTGATGACCCAAGGAAACACCGCATTCTGTTTGTGTCATGTCACAGGCATGGAAGATGAAAGTTGCCATCTCTTTCACAAATGAACAGACAAATTTTGGTACATTTCTACCATGTTTTCCACTGTAATTCAGTCAAGAGGTAAGGACACTTCAATGCCATTTTCAGTTTTTATATAATTAATAATCATTCAACGCAATTTTAACAAGACAACTGAAACCTCAAGGTTTTGAGAATTAATGTATTTTTTTTCACAGGGTGCACACAATGATTTGTAGCTTGATGAAATACCAAAAACATCAACTACATAATGTCAACATTTCCATGACATGTTCACAAGTACACATTACATAAAGGCACTTGCAAATGGCATAGCATCATATGTGCACATGCCCTGAAACAGACTGCACAATTGCTAACATAAAATATAAGGCACACGGTATAAGCGCATTGTGTTCTGCAAATTAAAGTTTCCTGAGACACGACACTTTGTCAACTGGTAATAGGTTACCAACATTTCTGAACTAACTGCCTCCATTTTCAGCAACTATCCTAAAGATAGAGACAGCAAGTTCCTTTGAACTGTTGCTACATAGTGTCATGTACCAAAAGATTCTTATCTTAATCAACCATGCTGCGAAAACCTTATTTACAAAAATGTCTGCTGACCTTTATTGGCTGTGCAGAGGGAACTGCAATGGGCACAAGCACACATGTGACCCACCTGACAGTTGTATATTTTTAATACCATTACAATCACCCAACCCAAAAAGACACAAGAAAATGCAGCCACTAGTTCTATGGCAATGGGGCAGATTAAAAATCCCCAGACAACTAATGTTAGAAACCTCCCACATGATTCATCACCACATCACAAAAGAAGGGAGACCTGAAATGTTAGAAGCTTGTTACAAACATCTTAAAGACAAGAGTATGGACTGGAGTATACTGCATTAAGAATGTTAAGGTACACACACACACACACACAAACAAAAGGAGAGACCATTTGAGGATGTACCAGCTTTAAAATAACTCTGGGCCAAGCGGTACAACCCCTGCAGTAGCATTTCATTTGCATTCAGTTTAATTAATAACACTTCCAGTATTCATTCTTATGATATCTAATTACAATAATAATTAGTGAACAGGTAATCAGAAAGAATGCAGATAGCTTATAGCCTGATCAGACATACTGCCTCACAACTTACCTGAAGAGACTCAAACAATTCAAAGTCAGAATAGCTTGCTTCCAGCTTGATATTTGAAGCTCAGACCTCCAGAATATGAAGTATGCATGCCAACCATTCATCCATGACATTCAGTTCCAGTCCACAAAAACTGAGTTTTCTTTTGCTATGTCATGCCTGCTCACTCACATTTATAACACAAGTATTCCGTTGTTAATCTTAAATCCATATTCATCAATGGTATTCCACATTACTCAAGTTTAAACAAGTACTTTCATACATTTAGAATTGTGCAATAACTTTACAGTTTTGTAATTTCTTCTGGGAAGTTACCAAAATGATGCATGTAGAAATTCCCAGAACAGGAAGTCTCCAGCTGTCTGCTGAATAACATTATCAAAGTCTCAGCATATCATCAGATCCTTTCAATGAAAGTACCGCTACAGACAAACTGCGGCATCACTAGCCAATACTGCTTATGTAGAGTTCAACTTGCAATAGTGATGAAGACAGCATTTCAACACGGTTAAAATTCCAAGTCACTTTCTCTTGACACTTATTTTGTGGGGACAGAATTACATTAATGTGTTAGTTGTCTACTGTACTTCCACTCCAGTTCAGCATGCAATAACTTACCAGCACTGACTGACTGACTGGATGCAAAATGTTAGAATTCCTAGATATTGGAGACCAGTGCTGTACAGTGTGCTAATGTCCACAAAGTGTCATGTTATGGTACACAATGATCAAGTTAGTCAACTAAAGCAATTTAAGGAACATTATTGCAAATATGTTATTCAGTGGTTCAGTGACTAAATCTGAGTTCAAAATGCACATACATACATATCTACTACTACAGGCTAAGAAATATTAAATATACCAATTTGCAATTGTTGTAACATTGGCAAAATGTATTATACCCTGATGATAGTATATTTCTACCGAAGAATGTTGGAGTAATGTCTTCGCTGTTTATGCATATTTGATGTGGTGCATTTGTTGGTATAATAAAAGAAAAAAACTGTAGCAATTGTTTGTGCTTTCTCCTCTCAGGATGTCACTGAAGGCCCCCAGCTGTGTTACATACTGTACCTACTACTTATGTCTGTTGCCAAGCAGCAGACACTCAGTTCTGCACACCATACACTCTCTTTACCTTACAAGTACAAGGCACAAGATGCTAATAGCCACACTTAACCTATGGAGATTCAAAGAGAAAGCAACATTTAGTGGTTAATAAAAATTCCATGGCTGCCAAATGAAAAATACTCCAAATAAGTCACGGAATTTAAGTTTGCTAAACACAGGTAATCTGATACTTTATGGCTGGTGAAGAACCTATCACAACTGGCAGATGGGGCTACTCTGCATGTGACATGGCAAGGGCAGGGTGCTTGTTCTGTATCACCTGCCAATCAACCATCACTAGCATTAGGATTATATGCATTTCACATATTGCAAAGTGCAATCAAAGTTTCTTAGCTACTTTAACTGGTAGCCTCAGAATATTCCACATTCCAGTTAGGAGCAGAAAACAAAGGAAACTGTTTTACCTTTATCATTAGACCTCAGACTGTATGCATTTTGCAGTATGCAAATGCACACAATCCTAAGACTATCACTATCACCCTACAAGTGACTCACTCCCAGCCTTCTGTGTGAAAACTTCACCAGCAACAAACTATGACATGAACTTACTGACAGTTGCACAGCACAGTGAAACAGAAGTGTGCAGTCCAATTGCTGCATACAGACAGCACCTTGCATTAATTATACAAACACTAAAGCTAAGATTTTGGACAATCAAAAGCAGGGTGCATGAATCAATTATAAGTGCCAGAACAGCTCATAATAATCCATGCATTGGAAGAAAATAAAAATTACCCTTATGGAGCAGCTATCAAGATCCAAAGCACAAAACACCATCAGCATAGCCTAAACTCTGAAGATGGAGGCATAACATCAGTAAACATGCACAAAATCTACAGTGTCACATGCCAGAAGATATAAACCTTCCATCACTTTCATAAGAATGGCTTGCCCATCTGGTTTCTGAATGGTCATGGTTTTTACAGTCATGTATCATTTAGGAAGGACAACCAATCATTTTTGTTACACTTTTGGAATCCTGAACTGGCTTGGTGGTGGCTGAAAGGGGTTTTTCTGCTGCTGTGTTTCTGTATCAGGCAGGAGTGGCAGCTGGTACCTTCCACTGGAAGCTGATGGTTCAGGTTGCTGTTTGTAGGAGCTTCTGTTCACCAGGTCTTCAATTGAAGGCATTGGATTGGACTGCATTAGTCTGAATTCTGCATCTTCATCTTTAGGCAGAGGTCTTACAGGATCTCCTTAAAACAAGATATACACAGTACAACTCCTTTAATCCTGACAGTTCAGAATTCCAGCAAAGTAGCCCCACCGTTCCAGTGTGTACTATTCCTTGAATCAATCTTGGGTTATTTGAACCTGAGCCCACTGAGCTATTACGGTGCCTAAAAGATCAAAAGATAGTACACAAGGTATTGCTGGCAAGAGGAAACACTAACTTTAACAGTTCCTTAGGAAACTGAAATAATTAGGAGATTTGGAAGTGGCATAAGCCAAAGAGAGATGAAACTTCGTACAACAATGGATCATCAACTGCCTATGACACAAAGAAATTTTTAGATCAGTTACGATGTTTTCTGGCATCAAGTGACACTGGGAAGGACCTTTTCAACCGACACACATTGAAAAGATCTGAATCAGTGAAACTGGACATGGTAATGCATAAGTGGATTACAGCCAAGTGTTCTGAAGGAAAATCTGTGACTGGGCCTAGGATAACTGATAAAATCTTAAAATGTTTTATGCCCACTCTGTTACTAATCAAATATGTATTTCATATTATATAGTAATACACAACCAAAGTAAATTTTCCGACATATTTATTTAGGCAACATGTTTCAGTTTGACATAAGCCATCATGAGGCCCCTCTATTTAACAAATTGCAGTAAAAACTGTAACTACAAATAAGCATGCATAGTAAGTACTAGAAATATATACAGTAGGGTTTTTTAAAAAAAGTACAAAAATAGCAAATGGTGAGGGGTAATACATGTAAAATCAATTTAAGAACCCAATGGTAGGAAGTAAATTTTCAGTATGTAGTAAACACACCATGTTGTGTTCTCTTGTAGGCACAGAAACATCATACAAATGTGAAATACTTTTGTCTACAGATGCTGGCACAGAGGGATATACAAAACAAAGTATACCCTGACTTCTATGTGAATTGTTATGATCACAATGGGCTTCATAAGGCACATATATTTATGTGAGGAATTTAATCTACTCTATTATCTCTCTCTCTCTTTTTTGGGGGGTAGGGGGGCAGGTATCAATGCTTGCCAAAAGTATTAACATAAAGGAGATTAAAGAGAACCTGAAAATTTCATGAAGATTTCTTTGGAGTTCACAATATCAGAAACTTTATTCTTCAAAATCTTTCACAGAAAACAATACTTCCCATATCATATTACATCATTTATTTTCCTTTCCTAAATCCATACAGGATTACATAATCCATATGGATATGGAAATTGTCATCTATACAATGTTTTCATGCCTCCAAAAGAACACAACCCTGTGCATGTATCAATTACTGAAAATTTACTGCCAACTAATGTTTCTAAAATAGATTTCTACTTTTTTTACATTATTTTTTCACTATTTTTCATTTCTATTTATTTTTTTTAAATACTGTCATTTCTTTCTAATATTTATTACAGATTTGGTAATAGGTGGCAGCATTTAAATGTGTCTTTGCGTTGTTCTGTGATCAGGGTAGGACAGTGAAATAGCAGACATTAGGACACAGAGAACTTGCTTCACGTTTCAACCTTGAGAAGAGGGCTGCTGAGGATTGGAAAAAGTTTTAAAAGCCTTTTATGGTGATGCCATTATCACAACACAAACCTCTGACTGATATTCATGTTTAAGAAGCACCCAAACTTCAACTGAGGATTTTAAATGCTAGGGTCACCTTGCCATGTCTGAGAAATGAAAATGTGGAAAAAGTGCATACAGTCAACCACGGGGGTACATGGTGTACAATGAACATAAGGGTACATGGTGTACAATGAACAATGTTTGTAACATTCTAGGCCCATCAAACAGTACAAGATGTTCTTTTTCAACTGATGATTTAACTGTGCAGCAAATTTTCTGGACAGTTTGTTTCCCAAGTGCTGAGTGACAAGAATCAACACTGACTTTGTGTGAAACAGTACCAGCAAGATCAGGATCAAGAGTACAAAAACTTTGTTTCCAGCCCCTTGTGACATCTTTCAGTTCCCAAAAATGAAAATCCAGTTAAAGGAGTAAATATTTGAGGATATCACGGAGTTTCAAGCTTAAGTGCTAAGCAGCATCATGAAGTAGAGTTTCAGAGATGATTCTAGCAGTGTCAGATGTTCTGGACCCAGTGTATACACTCTGGTGGGAACTACTCTGAAGGGGAATACACCAACTGGAAAGTAAGGCAATACAAAAACTGCTATACTGACCCAGTCCAGAAATGTCTGACATGCACGCTGTACAATCCAGATGACAACGGACATGTAGGTCAACAAGCAGGACAATATGGACCGACAACCACAACCACAAAACAAGACAGAAATTGGCTCATGCAACTTACTGATGATACATTTTTTTCCCTACTGCACTCCCAATGATGTTGATGATGAAAAAACAACTGCCCTTTATTAGATGGTGCAGGCCTATAATAACTGTCATTACCACTGTCACACAAGTCTGGCACTATCTGCTGTCCTGATACAGTTCAATCCATTCACATCTTCATAATCTTTGTTTCTGAGAACCACTGTGAGAGCATGTACCTTCTGCAACTTGTTCTTCCAAGTGGACTTTATCCATGAATGTGGAAATATAGAACTCTGTATGCAGTTCTTATTTCTCTAATGCAGTCCTTCTCTAATGTTATATTCTACTGCTATTTCATATACCTGAACAAGTAATACAGACATTATTATAACCTAGACACAAAAAATGTCCATAAATCACTTGATACTCTTACAGTAGTAAATAGATAACTTGATAGCCAGCTCCAGCTGCAGTCGGCACAGCATGGATATTGCCAGATGCGCCTCAGAATGACCAGGCAGCAGAGTTATACCTCTTTCAAAAACATTTGTTCTGATGGGAGTGCATTCATAGCTTCAGCCATAGTGGACAATTTTCTAATCGTGAAAAAACACCTGGCAGTGTGCATGCAGAGTACCTCCCTCTTACCAGCTGACTTCTTCACACCCATCCAACTGTTAGCAAGTAATCTGGTCACTACTATAGTTACCTGGTACTGGTCTTCCATCAGGTAACACTCTGACCATCATTGGACCGGTGACATATCTGTTGGATACACTTGGATCAGCAGTCAGGTACTGCTGCACATTGGTTGAGGCCTCTTCCTGGGAACCCAAGGTGTTCCCTTCACCAGTGGGACTTGGCCCTGACGAATACAAATTATTTTAAATTCTCACTACAGAACACAATTAACACGAGTGAATGAAGTGGATGCTTCACAAATAACTTATCTGTCTGTAAGTAAAAAATTGTGGTAACAGTGAGGAGGGTGATATGGGCAAGGCTTGTGGCATGCATGGAGAAGAAGAGATATACATACTGGATTTTGGTGGAGATACCTGACAGGAAGAGAACACTTGCACAGACCTAGGCATAGAAGGGAGAAAATGACTAATCAGGATCTTAAAGAAAAAGGATGTGAGGGTTAGCACTGGACTCATCTGGCTCAGGATAGGGACAAGCAGCAGGCTGCTGAGAACATGGCAATGAACTTTTGGGATCCATAAAACATGGGGAATTTCTGAACTAGCTGAGTAACTACTAACTTTGAAGTAGGAGTTAGTGAGACAAGTCATGAACTGAGGCACGTGGCAGTATTATTCATAGTATTTTGTGCAGTGAAAGTAATGTGAACAAAGGAATAAGACCTCATGTCCATTTTCGTTGACAAATATATAAGGTCAAGTTTATATATTTACATTTTCATACAGGCAGCTTGATGACTGCATGTTGATGGAGCCAAAACATGGTGCCATAAGAGTATTAAGTGTAAAACAAGATTGTTTACTATTAAAAAGTTGTGTTTGATGGTTTAAAAATTGTTTTATCTAATAAAGTCAGTGGGGTAATTCAACTGCACTGTACATGGTAGGCTTTAATTTTTATGATTTATTAAGGATATACACAGTAGAAATGCTGTATCACAAGATACCTGGCATATGAATGTTGGATAAGAATTTGTATGTAGTTGATAACAGTGATATGCCTCAATAATCACTGCAGTCTGTTTCATCACCCTTCTTATAAATGAGTAAAATGACTGCTCATGCAACTCCTCCTTATTCCAAAGAGAACTAACAAGTTTATGGATCTCAGAACATACTTATATACATTCTGCTTGAATCAATTCTGCCAGTATTTGATCAGTAGCTCGTGATATGTGTCTTTTTTAGCTTTTCAATAGCCACCTTAACCTCAAAGGCACTCAGCTTAAGTGCCTGTGGCTATGCTGTATGTATTTCAGTCTGCCTAACATCATTAACACATGCGCATTTCTATAGCTGATGGAGTGATTCTTCCACCTATTTAAAATACTGTGCGGCTATGCAAGCAGATCACCCTTTGCATCCTTTACTGTGTAAGTCAGCTCTAGGCTGGTAACACTTTTAAATTCATACATGCATGTCCAGAAGTATCTAATATTCTTATTCTTCCTGTCTCTTTCAATTTAATTAACCCTTTGACATCACACTTAAATGTCTGGCATGATATGCAAGAAACAAGAATTGCAATGACAGCTGCATAATGAGGCCAAACTATAGCAGTCATCTGTACCTGATATTCTGCGTTTTGAGAACCACACTGTATGACAGTTGCACCTGATGTCAGGCACCAAAGGTTACATTTACCTTTCACATATTGCCTCTCTCAGACAGGGAACATATAACGAATAAAATGACATTCAAATGACTGGAATTATGAAGCCTTAGAGTACAGGTGCATGGAATGCTACAGTGTGCAACAAACACTGCTGCTAAGCCCACATGATATCTTATTTTGTAATTGTATTTCTTATTTTCTAATTTTATTTCCTATTCTGTAACTGTAACTATGTAATACTTGACAAGTTCAATATCCAGCCTTGTATGGATCTGACGAACGCACAATAA
>Ga0123354_10012221_pt1 | contig 13300 bp, 7 predicted proteins | sample TergutLab28metaG_2_FD_97872 | JGI IMG/M metagenome (GOLD analysis project Ga0123354, IMG submission 97872) | Labiotermes labralis P4 segment gut microbial communities from Petit-Saut dam, French Guiana - Lab288 P4 | ecosystem: Host-associated > Arthropoda: Insects > Digestive system > Gut ...
AGCTATACCTCTACTCCCCCTATGGGCCGTACAGCCGGTACAGAGCCTCAGTGCCTGTACAGTATAGCTATACCTCTACTCCCCCTATGGGCCGTACAGCCTGTACAGAACCTCAGTGCCTGTACAGTATAGCTATACCTCTACTCCCCCCTATGGGCCATACAGCCTGTACAGAACCTCAGTGCCTGTACAGTATAGCTATACCTCTACTCCCCCTATGGGCCATACAGCCGGTACAGAGCCTCATTGCCTGTACAGTATAGCTATACCTCTACCCCCCCTATGGGCCGTACAGCCGGTACAGAGCCTCAGTAATCTGTTGACATATTTCAAATCTGATATATTGTAAATGTTGTATAATGATAAATATAGTATAGTAAGTTGTATATATATATATATATATATCAGATAAAGTTGTCTCTTTGTACACTGTAAAAGCATATGGGGAGTGGAGGGATAGCTCCATTCATACTTAATCTTCACACAAGATGGAGTTGATTGTGCGAGTACTACAGAATATAGACAGCTATGGAGGAAAACTGCCAAGTGCTGCTGGTGCTGACATTTATGGAAGAAGTTGTGGCTTATGAGCAAATGATCATTATGGCAGGGTTCCCGATAAAAGGAATCATTCAACGCAAGATTTATTCAGCGTATGTAATGTTAGAAAATGTACACTGCCGTTGATAATTTTGCTCTTTATAATGATGTTCTTACTAGTTACTCTACTTATTCTGTCACGTGTGCACTGTATATCGCTAGTTGCTACAGAATGCTTGCCTTTTCAGTTAGGTGTATCATCTGTAAGCAATGGGCAGAACTTGTTGTAGCCTTAAATGTTAGGCTGCTTCTACTCACACATTTTTCATGATGTTCTGTCTGTGTTCAGTCATGTGAAAATGGTTTACCGGTGCCTCCTCCTACTCCACTGGACTCCACAATGCCAGACCTTACCATGCCTGAAGGTGGCGTGGATGTTATGAGGTTCGCTCGAGCATATGAGCGGCCACGGGAAACAAATGACTGCTCCCCTCAGCTTGTCGAGGAATATATCCTTGAATCAGAGGGCCCCGAAGGAAAAATAAACCACATTAAGCTCTCCATTCTCCAGCGGCCTTCCAATGCTGAATATCTGGGGGAGCTATACGTTGACAGGGACTATAAAGAAAAAGAAGAAAATGGCACTTCATGCAAGTAAGTATTTCTCATCTTTGTTTACTGTTTTTATTTTCTTCCAAATCTCTTTGCATCTGAGACAAGTTGGACTTGCTAGCCTGGAGGTTTGCGTGGTTATCATCAGCCTAACAGGGAGGGAGTGACAGGGGGCTACAAAAAATTTCATGTTGAGGATATAACTGTTATAGTTAGTTTAAGTTTTATGAGGCATTGAAATTATACATTTGATAGATTAGATAGATTTGTTTTAATTAGTAATTTAGTTTTGGGTGGCATGGTGAGTGTAATGGATTTGTATAGCAGCTTACAGGGATAGAGAGAGAGAGAGAGAGAGAGAGAGAGAAGACCAGTTAGACATGGGGCGATTATGCTAGTGCGATACAGGAACAGCGTTACGTAAGTGAGCCAATAGAAACAAAGTATTTAAATTTTGGCTATTGATTCGATTAAGGAGTAGTGGGATTTAAACAATTTGCCAGTTGGGAACAGTAAGAATATTTAAGGGGGGATGGATTCGAAGTGTGCGAGTTTGAAACCTTAACATAAGTAAGTAGTCCGTTTCCTACCCAGGATGTGAGAAGTTGTATACATGATACCGAGGCTAATAGTGCGTAGATTTTCAATGGCGCCTCCATACACACAAACAAATTTAAACTTTAATCATCTGGTGAAATAATATGAAGAATACTTTATGGTGTACAGTTATTTATTCCCGATTTGCTACTTAGAACACTTAGATTCCCTGAGATTAAGACATGCGAAATGGCTGATGAGCTGGGTTAGTTTAGGTTAGGTTATAAGGAGCTTTAGGATTCATCCTCCTTGCCAAAAATTATTAGGGTGATCAGTTCAAGGATAATGAGAGGGGCATGGTGTGTGGGATGATTTGGGAGATAAGAGAAATGCATGCAGAGTTCTGGTGGGGATACCTGAAAGAAAAAGACTACTTGGAAGCCCTAGGCATTAAATTAAAATGGATCTTACAGAAACAGGATGGCAACAGTTTATGGTTTTATAACATTCTCATTGTAAAAACCATGGCTGATATTTTGAACACTGTCTGTCATGGCAGGCTGAAAAGCCCAGAAAGTATCTGTCTTTATCTTCAGATGGAATGGGCAAAGGGATAACCTACTCTAATTACCCTCTGGAGAGACCTGAAGAAGGAAACAAAACCATTCTCTGAAACACTGGAGTTTTGTACCTTCAGACAAGGGACAGTGTCCAAAATATAAGTCATGGATGTTGCAGCGCACGATTGTTAATATTGTTGGAAGCTGAATCTTCATTATGCTCTTTCACTATATTAATGCTGTAACCAAAATGCTTGTACCTCCATGTGCCTAAAAGTAAATGCCGAGATGGTTCCCAAGATTCCAAGTTGCCACTATATGCTTCTCAAGTAGCCCTCCGGACTTAAATTTAGTAGTAACCAATTTCATATTTTGTATACGTGTAAAATAACCACTGCCACCAGGTAACAACCTATTTGCAGTAAATAAATATTATTATTATTATTATTATTATTAGTAGTAGTAGTAGTAGTAGTAGTAGTAGTATTATTATCTCTGTATTTCAGTTGTGTTTAGTTTGAGTTTATTTCTTTGCTTGTTTTATTTCCTAGATTTTTCCTGGGAACAAGAGTACAGGCTAACCGTTACATCCAGCAGTTCACAGAGATATTTACAGAGGAGGGGCGTAAGTCTGTGAGGATAACCCACGTGGTTCCTGGCCAGCCTACAAGAGTGACATGCACAACCAGCATGAGGGATAGAAATGCCAGGCTGGCACAGCAGCTGCAGGCACAGACTCAACAGATTCAAGTGCAAAACCAACAAAATCAGTTGCTCCAAGGTGCAAGTCAGATGCTGTCTTCAACCAGTGTCCATCTACAGATGCAAGCATCAAATCATACACCAACCCAACAAATTCAGCCCCACATCCAGGTGCAAACTCAGCAACTTCAAAATCAGCATGTACATCCTCATCAGCACCAAGTGTTAGGTCTCACTAACTCAGTATTGTCGCCACCACCCGTGACGAACAGTACCACTCTAAGCAATTCTTCCATTAACAGTTTATCTAGTGTGACACCAGCAAATATCGTGAATGGAACAGTTGTGGCACCGAGTGTTGCAGGAAGTAGTTCAGTGATGCCAAATGTTACGAACTCTGTGTCATCAGTATCAGGAGGAGTGGGAGTTGGTGTGTCATCAGTGGCATCGCAGAATTCTGTCAGCAATGGTTCTGCATCATCATTGACATCAGTATGTTTCCATTTTATTTATATATGCAGTGAAACTTGGATTTTATATGCCTTGAATCTACATTTTCCTCTATTCTGTGTGTGTTTGTATCAGTCCTGCCAAAACTTCCATGAAAAAGATGTTATATCTCCTTAAATATGTGTTTATGCTCCGTTCTATGTACCCATTTCTTGATTATGCATCCAGAGTGGCATAAATTGACTTGTTCCTGTCATTTTTAAATACTTTCAATTGGAAATAGTTGATCCTGGTGGCTGTGCAATTTAAGGCATAGGTCTGAAGCTGCTCGATTGCCGGGCTTGAGGGTTCGAATCCCCTTGAGGGCACGGATATTCGTCTCTACTGTTTGTTATGTTGCATAGGTAGCGGCCTTTGCGACAAGCTAATCGCTTGTTCAGAGGAGCCCCGCTGGTGTGCGTTTAATCATATGTGATCAAGAAACCTCAACAGAGAGGTGATTAGGGGGCTGATGGGCCACAAAAAAGAAACTGGAAGTCAGGAAAACAGTGTTCGTTGTCAGTTATGATGTCCTGAATCCTTGATGTCTGTGCATATGCTTAGTACTGCGTGGTGTCAGAGTCATGCCAGCAGGGCAGAGCTGTGTTACATACAGCTGTCAATCTTTCATAGAGATGAATGACATACGAGGTACAAGAGACTGCTTATTCCATGTGCTTATTAAATCTCTTTGTTGGTGACACTTTATTTTTCTGTCTGCTCCAATTTGTACTGGCAAACAGTTCTATTTTATTTTCTGGTTATGTTTTCTTGTAAATAACTGCAAGTCCGACACACTTATTAAGTCCTTGAGTTAGTGTTGCGTTGTGAATCCATCATGAATTACACCAGCAAATAGTTTTATTTTAATTTATCATTGCAATTCATTCTTCATCATTGTGAGTGAACGAAAGAAGAGGAAAGCAGTCTTTCTTCAGAAAAAATGCACATTCTATCCGCAGTGAATGCTAATAAAGCAAACTGTTGCCAGATTAGGAATTGTGTTCTCAGCATTTTACACTCTTGTGAATAACTGTAAAGGTGCTGAAAAATGTTACAGTGTTTTGGTTTTGCTGGACAAAAGAAGAGCCTGAAACATTCACCATTTCAAGAATTGGTGAGGAGGGTTTGTTGACCACAAGATTTAAACAAGTTAGATCCAGGTACACAATGGCTGATTTGATTCTGATGATAGGAAGGGCTTGACACATTGCCACAAAGTTTGGTATTGATGATTTGAAGGCTCCTAATGGCTAGTCTGATGGTTTAAAGTAGTGACACAGTGCTATGTACAGAACTGTATGGGAAGAGTGCCAAAGTGTAGACTCTTCAACATGAAGATCTGGAAAAATTGCTCAAACTTATTATGAGTAACTAATCTAAGAGCATTTATAATGTAGTTGATGTTGGGCTGTTCTTTAGGCTTCTGCTTAACAGGACATGGAATATCACAGGGGATCTGTGCTGTGATGGAAAGAATTAAAAAGCGAGAATATGAGTTATGTTAGCCTGCTGTGCCGATGGGAATGACAAACTCCCCCCATTAAACAATAGGTGTAGGTATCAGTCAATAACACAACAGTATCTAAAAAGATGTTTAATAAAGGATGATATTAACTACACGTTTCGGCCTATTGCAGCCATCATCAGGTTTTCATCCAAAAGTATGGTGGTAGTGCTTTATGGGATTTGTATGGTTATGTCACTTTCGGATGAAAACCTGATGATGGCTGCAATAGGCCAAAACATGTAGTTACTATCATCCTTTATGAAACATCTTTTTAGATATTGTTGGGTTATTGACTGATACCTACACCTATTGTTTATATACACACAATGGGGATGGCTCATTTTAGAATTGCTCTCCCCATTAGTTAATGGGAAGAGTGAAAACCTGCATTGCTTTAAAACTGTCGGAAAATTGTATTCTTTCTTTTGGGTGATTACCCAGTGTCTAAATTTTATGTGCTGACGTTTTGGAACACTGTGTCTGTTCCATCTTCAAACATGGCATGAACAAGAAGAATAACTGGTATGAGATTAGTAGGGTATTTATACCGGTAAAGATTTGGCTCAAAAGAAGCCTGAGCCAATTGCAAGGAGGAGGGATGGTGAGGGGGCATGTCCGATTAGTGGAACAGGCTGTGGGCGGCAACGGCCACAAGTGGAGGCCTGTAGCGAGACAAATATATAAGGTAGAGACTGCCTCATGTCAGAACGAGGAAGAGGAGCCATGAGATGGCCGTGATCTAACTGTCGTGTTTCAGGATGCCATCTCATTTCTTTAAGCCTGTGCAGAAGGGGTTTCCAAGATTTGCTTAAGATGAGTCCATCTTCTCTCTTCATGCTGTGTGGGTGCATTTCCAGTTCATTGTCTTCCCTGATGAGTTGGTCCATGTATCCGCTTTTTGTGGAAAGAAGTTTGGTTTACTGTAGTTTAATAATGTGGTTCTGGTTGATGCTGTGGTCTGCTACTGCTGATTTGTCTGTTTGTGCTAGCCATATGTGTCTACTGTGCTCTTTGATTCTGATTTGGATAGATCGACCAGTTTGTCCAATACAGACCTGACCACATTTGCATGGGATGCTGTATACACTGGCATTCTTAGTCTTAAAGTATCCTTGACAGGCGGAAGGTAGCTGCAGATTTTCCTTATCAGAAAGTTGCTTGCAGTAAGTGTAACCAACAAAAAAACACAGTTTACTTTAATTATAACCAACAAATGCACTTACATAAAATTCACATTAAAACACTTAAAATCGCTCCGACATGTTTCGATCGTAAGATCATCCTCAGGGAGCTACGTTGTTCCTTGCTAAAGTCATTTTACTCACTACGTAACACACGATGCACACCATAGCCAGTTGCATTCCCAACAATGTACTCTCACACAACACGATATGCTGCCACAGCACCCCATTAATATAAGGGAATTACTTTGTGAATGCTTTTCAAATGACTTTAGCAAGGAACAACATAGCTCCCTGAGGATGATCTTAGGATCGAAACATGTCGGAGCGATTTTAAGTGTTCTAATGTGAAATTTTATGTAAGTGCATTTGTTGGTTGGTAATTAAAGTGATTCTACGAAATGCACGGTGCAACAATAAGGAGAAAAACACAGGTTATATAGGCCATCGTGAACAACTATTTAAGGGTATTATATCTGAAAATGAGTTAACAAAACTGAAAGATTTTACTTCTCGTCGATCAGTATCCTGCTCGTCCCCAAGACACATGTTACCAACAGATAACGAAAGTCGTGTTTTTAACCCAAAACTGCACTCGCATTCTCCAGCCACTTGACTGGGGAATATTCATGTAATTCAAACACTCTAACTACAAGCAATGTATCCAAAAATAACTTGCTTCGTAATGCAACACTCATGAAGGTACAGTGTTTTGGATACACTACATTTCATCACAGATTCATTGCATCATGTCACACTTATTACAATATTGAGCTGTTTTCAGAAAGTGGATGTAGTCTAAATTAAACCAGTGATGGCAATAATGTAGCAGAATTTAGCATAGCCAAAGACAACTGGGGTCAGTTGAAATCAGGTATATTTGTAGAAGAGTATGTCCTGTAGTAATGATGTTGTGACATATGAGATGCGTAACTTAGAACAGTGAAGAATACAAAGTTTATATCTGATGTGTCTGAGAGAGAGGAAGGAGGAAGGTGATGGTGGAATACATGAAACACTGGCAGAATGATTACTGTGAGGAAATATCTCATAACGTTTGATTGCCATGGGAACATGAAGTCTGCTGTCAGTAGGACTGAGTAGAAACCGTACAATTTTCATCAGAAAGCCAAGGGTCAGAAGCTTACTTTATGAGCTTGTGGAAGGAAGTAAACAAGGTTATGTTCTTAACATGATATGTTGTGAGCTAGTTTACATTGTTATTGTAACCCAGTACTGATATAGTGTAATGAATTTCAGTAGCTACATACATTTTCAGTTAATTCTTTATTTTCCTCAATGTTGCACAAAAGTTGGCACTAACTTCGCCGACCAGCGGCGGCCGCTCTGTCGGTATAGTTCACTTGCGGACTAAGGCCATGGAGTTTAGTTTAGTTAGTTGCATTCAGTTTAAGTGCTCCTTTCAGAAGAATGAAATTTAAGTTTCACTGCATATATACGTATATAAGTATTCATATTTGTGTGTGTGGGTGTGTGTATGTGTGTGTGGGTGAGTGTGTGTGGTGTGTGTGTGTGTGTGTGTTGTATGTGGGGTGTGTGTGTGTGCACGTGGGTGTGGTGTAGTGTGTGTGTATGTGGGGTGGGTGTGGGTGTGTGTATGTGTATGTGGGGTGTGAGTGTGTGTGTGGGTGTGCATGTGCATGCATGCATATGTTTACCAAAACAGTGTTTGTCAAACAGTGTGCACAATCCACAGCATATTATGATTACTGTCATAATATGTTTAAAACTGGAGAAACATTAATCTTTTGTTAAAATTGAACTTATATTGTTCAAAATTTTGTGTATTGTTTTCACTATTTTGCTATGATATGCTGTATTTGTGACTCAGTGAAGTTTAGTTGATTAATTTGACATTCAGGTTACAGTGCATCTTGATAAATTCTTATAATAAAACCAACTATATGCAATAATTTCTCAAATTTATTTTTGGTATAAAACTCTACATGTTTCGGACAGTTCCTCTGTCCATCATCAGGAGTTTTTCACTGTACACACAGCAAACCTGTATGACATATACCAGTGCTGTGTGTACAGTGAAAAAACTGATGATGATGGAAAGAGGAACTGTCCAAAACATGTAGAGTTTTATTCCAAGAATAAATTTGAGAAATTAGTGCATCTGGTTGGTTTTAGCATAAGAATTTAGTTGATTAATAATACAGCCTTTTGGCTACCAGTGTATAGTGATCGGTGAGCATGCATACTGCTGTACGGTATGAAGGGACTGAAAAACACCGCGTTAAAGTATACAGATGCATGCTTTCAGCATCCACGGCTATCAGATTAAATTTTATAAAATTTCTCAAATATGGCTCATCATATTTGTTTAAAAAATATATTATTGATAATGTGTGTATTTTATAGTTTTCCATAGATTTAATGGGGTAACTGTATGGTTCATACAGAACTATAATTTTAGTTTTTATTTTGTATGCATGGGAAAATTGGTTTCTGATGTTAAGCCACTGGGTACATTAAAGATATTATTCTTCAGTGGCAAATGCATTAACCCTAACAACTGAGACAAGGCAGGTCAGAGAGACATCAGTTTTTAGCCCATCATTGATGTGGTTAATAGCCCAAGAACATTTTAGTCAGTTTCCTGTATGTTTACATTCATGGATGGCAGAGACGAAAAAGAAAACATCTTTGTGTTACATGTTGTACTGAAAGAGGAAATAGTTATTCTCCATGTCTGACAGATGTCACTAATATCAAATATCCTCAGCTCACACATGGTAACACCTGTATTTACCTTTAGTACATAGTTATCAAATTGTTATATAGATTAAACATTTGCACACACCTTAATGTGACAGACCGAAGGCTGTAACAGCATTCGGTCTGGACACTCATCCATCCTGCCTGCACTTAACTTCCAACCAGCAGTGACTCGAGAACCAGACGGCCTATGGGGTAACTAACGCTATCGTCGTGAGCTCCTGATGATGGGCATAATGGTGCCTGAAACATGTTGAGCCTAACGTAAGCATAATAAAGTAATAAGTGGCATCTAGTTGGATTTTATTCTTCAGTTATCAAGATGACACATGGTCCAGTTCACATCAAATTCTGAAGATGCAGTTTGTCTGTTAACGTGTTCCAAGATTACTGATGGTGGAACATTACTGAAACTGCATGGCGATCAGTGATGAGCAGTTACTGATTTGGACTTACTCTGCAATGTCATCGTACAAAATGAAACCTGGTGTTGTTTTGCAATTCGTCATTGTCTAAGTTCCTCGTTGCTATCTGTTCCAAAAGTCACATTTTTCCTGTCTGGGTTTCTTTGAAGGATGAACAATGTTGTAAGTTTTCAATTCACAAAGCCTCGTACACACCACAAGTTTATTCCTGACAGTGCTTCTGTCAATGAAAATTGTCTGTACGAGGCAGTTTGCGTGAAATATTCTGAAATATAAATGACCAAAGGCTGGGTGTTCCTACATTATAATTCAGTGGTTACCTTAGTTACTGTCCAAACAGTAAAAGATCAAACCATGCTATTATGATGCTTTTGCTTCTACTGTATTCTTTTGATCTTGTATTGTACAACTTTTATGTATTGACATGGATGAAGAACTAACTGCGTGCATATGACTTTAGTGACGTGTGCTAGAGATTTGGGTGGCTTCAGACTTTACAGTGCAGGAGCCTGTATGTGATTGCATCCACAAATGGTTTGAACTGTATAAAGAATAACAGAAGTATATAGCTTACCTAGAGGATCATAGTTTGAGGTTGTAGGCTACTTACTGCTGCCAGGTTCAAGATATGGCCCACAGCCCAGAACTTTTGCAATCTATCGTTTAAAATTATGGAGTTACACATCACAAAATGTACCACGTTGACTGAATTGAAATGTCTCTTAATTGTTTGTTTTTTAATATGGTGCACCAACAGCATTGTCTCTCCTGGTAATAGTCTAGAGTAGTGTTTCTCAACCTTTGTGAGACCACGGCCCAGTAAATTCTTGTTTCATAAGACGAGGGCCTGGTCCCAACAAATTTACTCGTAAATACCTTTCCATTTTTTTTAAGTTCATACATTAAACTGACATAAGTATTAATAATTAATTATGGCATAATCATAAAGAGTATTAGTACAATTATGTGTAAGGTGTGGCATGTTGACAAATATAAAATTACATTTAAATTAGTTATCAATTCCAGGAGAATCTCTCGCAACCCGGTATTATTGATGCCAGGGCCCGGTATCAGGCCGTGGCCCAGCGGTTGAGAAACACTGGTCTAGAAGGAGTGATGTAAGCCACAATCAGAATTGTCATTATCTCATAAAATAACCAAACATCTTCTGAAAACAGATTATATGTATTACTACAGGATTAATTTGGTAGTTGAAGTAGTATTGTGAAGACTATCCCATTTGTTGGAAACATTAGCAGCTAAGTGAAGTTCTTAGAAATTCCAGTGTTTGTGGCTCCAGAATGATCCTAATTGGTTATAATTTTTTAGTGTGTTACAGAAACTTTTCTGCCTGTTATTGTAAACTAGAAATATTTATCATCTTTATCGTTGCACCGTGCATTTCGTACAGTCATTTAATCAGCTCACCAACTAATGCACACACATAAAATTTTTTACATTAAAAAGTTTAAAATCGCTCCAACACGTTTCGATCCTAAGATCATCTTCAGGGAGCTACGCTTTTCCTTGCTAAAGTCACACTTTTTAAAAACATTCACTGATTAATTTCCTTATATTAACTCGGTGCTGTGGCAGCGTGTCGTATTGTGTAAGTCATACGTAAGCGCATTCTCAGTGGCGTACGACTTGCACAATATGACATGCTGCCACAGCACCGAATTAATATAAGGAAATTAATCAGTGAATGTTTTTAAAAAGTGTGACTTTAGCAGGGAACAGCGTAGCTCCCTGAAGATGATCTTAGAATCAAAACGTGTTGGAGCGATTTTAAATGTTTTAACATTCCTTGCTTCGTCGCATGATACTGGCAATGAAGCACAGAATGCACATCCGTAGCAGGACACTTTTCGCAACATAACATTACACAACACGGCATGCTGCCACAATACCCGACTGGTACAGCGAAATTAGTGTGACTTTAGCAAGGACAATATGGCTCCCTGATGATGGTCCTAGGACCGAAACATGTCAGAGCGTTTCTAATGTTTAAATGTTTTAATGTGTAAATTTTATATATGTGCAGTAGTTGGTATAATAATTGAGTAAGGGTTATTATGATTATAAAACGTAAAATATTGTGTAAAAATTATGTTGAATTTTTAATTGATGAGTCTTTTGAGAAATTTTATTAAACACTGCTTATGTTTGTTAAGTCACAAGAATAAGAGGCAAGTGAACGTAATTATGATGCAGATGTGTGTGTTTATTGCAGCAACATCAGTCAGCGCGTAGTGAGGTTCAGAAATCTTCCTCGAGTGGTCCCCGCCACATAAACCCAGCCATCAGTGCTTTAGTAACCAGTCTCATGAACTCTGCCCAGCAGTTCCAACAACAGCAAGCTGCTGGTAAGTTATCTGTCAGCTGATTACACTGCTGATATCCTTGCTCGACCCAGTGAGGCAGTCACAGACCGCTGCATGGAGGCTAATGTTAACCTTTTGGTGCCGGAATTATTTTTTTAATTTTAGCACACCCTGTATATAAAATGTGAATAATACAGGAACCAAATACGTTAAAATTATGAAACAAACTGCATTTTGAAGAGGAAAAAAACGGAGAGTGTGTACCATGTTTAAAATATTCACTACCTGTATTTGTTGAATAAATATATAAAATGCAACTTTAGAGGTTAGCGGTAGGGGTCGTTAGGCGTCAAACGGTTAATGATCTCTCATTCAGGAGGTGTCTATGAGTTGATTCGTTGCTGATGCGTCGGCTTTTGTGACCGAGGGTTCTGTGGTTTTACTCAGACCCTTCACGGAATGTTACATTAGTATGACATTTTCTCTTCTATATAGTTCCACTGCCAGCGATTAATAACTTTGTTGGACGTGATGCATATCTACATCTTTCATGTCCCAACAAAGATACTAAGTCCTGGCTGGTGGACCATACACAACAGAAATTTACATGGCACACACTGCAACAGAGAGTTGGTATGTTTGAAAATGGTCATGATCTAATTTTCCCAGTCACTGTCATTTTACAAACCACATCTTACTGAACATTACATAACCTCTGTATCTGATGTATGGTCATTAAAAACATTAAAAATTAGCAAAAGGAAGGAAGTACTTTTCTTGTAGGTGTAAATGAAATTACATTTATGTGTAGTGTGCACCATGATACAACAATATGTGTACTACTACTACTGCTACTAAGTAGTAGCAGTAGCAGTAGGTTTAATCAGAGATAGATTGCTTGAATAATTACCTCCCAAACAGTACTGCTCATATATATGTATGTATGCATGATTGTTTCTGATTTCTTCTTTGCCTGTTGATGAGTATTGGCTTTATCCAGTGGGCCTGACAAAGTACGTTTCTTCCCCTAATTCTGCTTGAGGACAGGTTGTGTTGGTAGAAAGCTGTCATTTAATTTGACACTGCCAGAGTCCAGTTGAAGTGCCGTAGTAGTAACAGAAGGTATTACATGCCTGTTGCTCTCCACACTTTACGGATGCTGGGAAGATCTCTTTTTGAGTCTGAACATTCCATCTTATCCGAGTACTTCGGCCTTCCAATACCACTGTCATTCTGCTGACAATGCATACTCATGTTCACACATCTGTTATTGACACATGATGTTAGTAATTGGCAGCAGTGACAGATGCATGGAAATGAGTATGGAGTATTGGCAGAATGACAGTGATAAAGAAACACAAAAGTACTCGGACAGGATGCATTCAACCGAACGGGTGCAGAATTTTCAAATATTCAGATTATCAGATGGTACCTATTGATTGCAGTGGTTAAGGTGCTGTGTTACAAATCGGAAGGTCGCTAGTTCGATCCCAGCCGGTGTCAGTGGATTTTTCAGTGTCATAAGATCCTTATGATCGCACTATGGCCCTGAGGTTGACTCAGCCTCTAACAGAAATGAGTACCAGGAGTATTTCCTGGGGGTAAAGGCGGCCGGTGCGTAAGGCTGACAACCTACCACCATCCTGTGCCGTTGTCACGAAATCTGGGAGCCTTA
>Ga0123354_10012223_pt1 | contig 13299 bp, 6 predicted proteins | sample TergutLab28metaG_2_FD_97872 | JGI IMG/M metagenome (GOLD analysis project Ga0123354, IMG submission 97872) | Labiotermes labralis P4 segment gut microbial communities from Petit-Saut dam, French Guiana - Lab288 P4 | ecosystem: Host-associated > Arthropoda: Insects > Digestive system > Gut ...
CCAAGATTCCAAGTTGCCACTACATGCTTCTCATGTAGCCCTCCCGACTTAAATTTAGTAGTAACCAATTTCATATTTTGTATACATGTAAAATAACCACTGCCACCGGGTGACAACCCAATTTCAGTTAATAAATATTATTATTAATATTATTATGCGTCGGCAAAAGAAAAGGTAAAGGTACAGTTCACCCTAGAACAGGCCACGAAGGCCCAGAGGGGGAGTAGAGGTATAGCTCTATTCTTTCTTTAACCTCGGCGCAAGATGAGGTTGGGTGGTCAAAGTCACGCCCCGGCTGCTTTACCCCCGGTAAAGACCCAGTACCCATTGTATAGGAGGCTGCGTGGGCCCCAGGGCCGATCTGGACAGGTGCAGAAAATCTAGCCCCCCACCGGAATGCGATCCCTGGACCGTCCAGCCCGTAGCGAGTCGCTATACCGACTAAATGCGTCGGCAGTTTTGGATAGTTGGCCTGTTCGGCTTCAGAACCAACTTCGACGCAGTGGCAAAAAATGTGCTTCCCCTTCTGTACCGCGTCTTCAACAAGCTGCCAGGGGCTCCTTCCCGGGAAGGAAAGCAGTCTGAGTGTGAACTTGACCACTTGCCTCCCTCTATAGTCGAAGCTAAGAATGAGTGGCAGTATGCTTGAAATGCCTTAATATTTCTGCAAGGTGTGCTGCTGTAGTTAAGTGCAGGGACTATTTCAATTTACTTCTACACTTAATGCCCACCTCAAAGCAAAACCCGCTCATAGAATATACAAACACTCTCCTAGGTGTATATCAATAACCTGCGTTACCCATTTCTTCATCGCGGGACTGTTCGTCGTAAAGCGGACGACAACGATGCTGCACGAAGAATGAAAACGACGACGACGACGAAGCCAGTTCTGGAATACGCAGTCTTGTTCAGTTCCGCTTTACAAAATCTCTGTAATTACCGGCTTAATTTCATATTGCACAGGAACCAAAGATGGCCTTTAGAGGAAAGATGGCTCTTCTGCCCATGCAGTTGCCAAATTTGTAATCAGGTCAGCCTTACTTTAGATTTTTCAAGTAACAAGAGACTGAATCCTACCCCAGCAGTGTTTAGCGATTGGCATTCCTGCAGGGTGAGGTCGTTCATTACATGCTATCAGTCACAGGCTGATCCCACAGCTACTTGATGCCTCATATATCACAAAGTCTTATAGTGCAACAGTGGGCTACGTAAAAGGATATAGCGCATTTCGATAACGATTCGTCACGTGCTAAGTATTTGTAGGATTCTTCATGTTTGCACCGTGCATCAATGATAATTAAACACTTTATTATCCAACTAATGCACAATATATAATATGTAGATACAATTAAAATTATAAAATTTTTAAAAGTGCTCCAACATGTTTCGGATCACAGAGGATACATCATCAGGGAGACTTGTACAGTGTTTGGCTAAAAAATTACAACAATGGTTCTGTCGTGTCCATTGACATGGACAAGATCGGTGTTATGGCTGCATATTCTGACCCGTTGTGCGTGTGTGTAGTTCACTGTATGTGAGTGCCTTCATATAATGTACATGAAGGCCGTTGTGCCTGTGTGTAGTTCAATGTATATGAAGACCTTCATATACAGTGAACTACACACACGCACAACGGGTCAGAATATGCTGCCATAACACTGACCTTGTCCATGTCAATGGACACGATAGAATTATTGTTGTAATTTTTAGCCAAGCACTGTAAAAGGCTCCCTGAAGATGGATCCTCTGTGATCCAAAACATGTTGGGGCAATTTTAAATATTTTATAATTTTAATTGTATCTACATATTACATATTGTGAATTAGTTGGATAATAAAGTGTTTAATTATTTTTAGGATTAATAACTCATAGTGGATAAAACTAGCGGACAAAATTGTAGTTGTAATATTTAGAATGTAGTTTTGCGGATTTTGACACCGTGTTTTATTTTATTATGGACAGAAGAGCCTAACAATGATCACGCTTCCTCCACCGTCAGGGTCGACCATACAGAATACGGCTGCAGTTTCTTCTTATATCACACGAGACAGCGTCATGTCCCACAATAACGTAGTCTTGGTACTCACGCCTTTGAAAAGGTCAGGTCTCTCACATCGACCCTAAGAGGCCTTCAATAATTATTTATATGTTTCTAAAAAGATAAATTAATTACCCAAAATATGAGGCGGAAGATATTCGGAGCAGGATCGCTCCCCTATTACGAATCCTCTTATTCCCAAAAAGACAAACAGGAATATCACCGCTGTAAAAGATATACCATAACAGGCCTGGACAGACCCTTAGGGCTCTAGGAGGGTGAGGGTCTGAGAATTTATAGACACGCGGTACATGAAAGTGGCAAGGTTGTCAACCCTGGGCACCGGCCGCCTTTACCCTCAGAAGATACTCCTGGTACACATATCTGTTAGAAGCTGACTCGCCCCCAGTACCACCACCTTTCCTCTACGAAATTCGTACAGGAAATCTTTAAGAATTTAAATCGATTTACAGCGACGTAAATGTCGCACAGACGTGCAGAGATAACAGGCCCACAAATTCAAGCCGTCATTGCTATGTTTAGTTCTCTGGAGCTAGGGTTCGAATAACCGGTTGAATTACCCTTTATGGGATCAGATAATTTCAAGTTACGAGAGATGTAGCACTTCTAAAACCAGATGTATTGATGTTGAAAGCACAGAATGTTAACTAAAGGAGCAAGTCTTCTGCCAAGTAACGGTGTGTCGTGGGGCAAATCACTTTCAGAATTTCGAAGGACAGTGCTGCCTTTAAGATGGCTGTAACCACTCACCTATCAACACAGCCTTACCTAACAGAATGGGAGAATTTTCGTCAGCAGCGCCGTGGAAACATAACATCTCGTAATGTTAGCTAGAATAACAACACATCTTCAGTTACATTATACCATTAAATGGCAGGGAAAAATGTACTGGTTCGTACATAAGAAAGAAAGAAAGAAAGAAAGAAAAGAACAAAAGAAAAGGGGTCAAGGGCTTGGAAAATGACGGTGCCAGTGGAAAGTCACTGAATTTAGTAACGTGAAAAGGAAGAAGCTACTGCTACCGTGTAAGCAAATATTGACACTTATAGCTGAGACCATTTGTGAGGAAACGATAAGCTTTCAAGGGAGGAGGAGGAGGAGTAAAAGGAGGAGGAGGAGGAGGAGGAGTAGGAGAGGGAGGAGGAGGAGAAGAAGAAAGAGGAGGAGGAGAGGGAGGAGGAGGAGGAGAAGAAGAAGAAGAAGAAAACTGTATACTGTAGCAACTCGAAATCACATTAAGTGCCAGGCTGGTTACCTGTACGAGGTTAGAGATTGGCAGGAAAGGTGAGTACAGATAATGAATAATGTATATGCAGATGACAACTGTAGTACATAATGAATTGCACAGTGTGTTCACTCCAACACGAAACTTGGCATTCCGTCATTACGACATATGAATATTACATAATAACGAATGACAAAGTACTATCAATATTTGGATGCGAAATGCAGTATTGTCTTTTATGCTATATTTATATTTTAAAACTGATTATTTTAAGCAAGCTTATTTTTAAAAAATGCGTAACCTTAATTTACAATTCTTTATTGTCAATATTTTATGTGCACATATACACTGAGAATATTGCTGAACAATAAAGGAAAAGACTGGATTTGATACCCCTATACCATATATACAGGCAGGTTCCAGTGGCCGAGCGATCTAAGGCGTGGGTCTGCGGCCGTTATCTTGCTAAGATTGTGGGTTCGAATCCCACCGCGGGAATGGATGTTTGTCTCTTGTGAGTATTGGTGAGGTCAGGTTGAGGACTGTGCAACGAGCTGATCACTCATCCAGAGGAGTCCTACCGATTGTGGTGCGTCGTTTTGTGTGATCTAGAAACGTCAAGAATAAGGAGGCCATGACCCGCGTTGGGCCTCAGCGTCACAAGTCAATAAAATGTCTTTATACACAGAGAGCCGCATTTTCTCTCCAACGCGGACGGACTCGTACACTGACATGTTGCCTTACATTTTGTCTCCTTGACGTTGGCTCCATGGGGTCCGAAATATGTGGGAGATAATATAGTACAAAGTGGACCGGGTAGCTCAGTCGGTATAACGACTAGCTACGGGCTGGACGGTCCGGGGTTCGAATCCCAGTGTTGGCGAGATTTTCCGCACCTGTCCAGACCGGCCCTGGGGCCCACCCAGCCTCCTGTACAATGGGTACCGGGTCTTTCCCGGGGATAAAAAGCGGCCGGGGCGTGACGCTGACCCCTCATCCCTTTCTAGTGCCGTGGTCAAGAAAGAGTAGAGCTATACCTCTTCTCCCTGTATGGGCCGTACGGCCTGTACGGAGCCTCAGTGCCTGTACAGTAGAGCTATACCTCTTCTCCCTGTATGGGCCGTACGGCCTGTACGGAGCCTCAGTGCCTGTACTTTACTTACTTTAATATAATACAAAATATTGTATAATAAGTGTATTTATTTGGATTTTGATAAGCAGTGAAGTAATAAACGGAGAATACATGATATTTAAATTTGTGTATGACTGGTCTGTAACTCCGAGGGAAAAAGTTCTGAGGATAATATAAGAACCCACCCAACCAAGTAGCTAATTAGTTAACATCTGGCACTGTAACCAAATCCATACAATATAACTGTTGAGAAACTAGCAGCCGCTCAGCTACTGCCGGAATATTCCAACCTCTTATGGAACAAAAATGTTTATCATATTTTTTTCGCAACACTTAATTACTAGCTTCTATTTGACGCAATAACTAATGATGTACACACAGGCTCTATTAAGAATCTAAATATCGATTTCCTTAATTTTTATGTTCTGTTGACCGTGCATCCTGGCCCGATCCTCGTAAATAACCAATTTGACGCACAATTTTTCATGTATGTTCATTTTCTATTCTCTACATGTTTTGGGCAGCCATGTGCCCATCAACAGGAGAATTATTGTATCAATGCGACACCTGGTTTATGTCACTCTGTGTAGATGACCGTCTGGTATGCAGGAGCATATGCTCCTGCATACCAATCCCTTCCTAAGGCACATCAATCCGATCCCAAAAAAATACCACTGTTTTTCTTCAATATTCACCCCAATATTACCAAACAAGAGTTCTTGTTGTGACGTGAGGAGGGCAAGATTGCGATGGGCGCTGCGATATAGCGGACAAGTACCTTCAGTTGAATGGATCACACAAAACACCCGCGCAGCACGTCAGTACAGAACTTGTATCCTTTGTGCACGCGTTTGGCAATGGGAGAGACAAATCGCTGGCCATCAGTCACTTGAAGCGTGGCATTCACGTCCCTCTGGCGGATGCTCCGTTCGTGTAGAGGACTCTTTAACCTTATCACATACTTCACATTTTGATTCTTGCCCTGACATATTAACCCCATTTTTCACGTCTTCATTTCTGAGTGCGTAATATTCATATGAAATAGACGTTATTACATTTACCATCAGTTTTACCTTCGGATTACTCACACAACTCGAGAGTGATTTTACAAATTGGCCTGACTCATAAATTACACTTCACGAATATTAATACAACCAGGACACCTTTATTATGGTTCCTAAAGGATACAACTATCCATACACGTGTATATAAGATTTGATTAAGCTCCTTCTCTGAAGTGAGACACTAAATTTACGATTATTTTTCACAAGCCCCCCTTGTATTGCTCAAAATCAAAGACAAATGTGTCAAACTGCGTCTAATATTTGTAGCTAGACCACCAGTGACGGTTTGTTTCCTAACGCTCTAAGCGCTGTCTCTTACTTTGAGCTAAGGGCATAACGTAGTCTAGTAGCAACTAACTATGGTTGAGGGTCCTTCCTGAGAACTAACAGTTCTCTAGCTAGTCCAGCTAATCCCGCATTTTATGGAACTCAAAGGGTGATTACCGATTTCAATGAGCCATAACCATGAAATGAACAGTTATAGATGGCAACACGATTAGGGATTATTTTAAAACTGATCAACGTACAACAGGCAAAGACTACGTACTTATAATAAAACCAACCAGATGCAATGATTTCTCAATTTATTTTTGGAATGAAACTCTACATGTTTCGGACAGTTCCTCTGTCCATCATCAGGAGTTTTGCACTGTACACACAGCAATGGTATATGTCATACAGGTTTGGTGACGGAAGTCCTGATCCTGTTCGCAAGCAGTCAGCAAACCTGTATGACATATACCATTGCTGTGTGTACAGTGTAAAACTACTGATGATGGACAGAGGAACTGTCCGAAACATGTAGAATTTTATTCCAAAAATAAATAGAGAAATTAATGCATCTAGTTGGTTTTATTACAAGAATTTATCACGATGCACGATCACCTGAAATTCAAATTAGACCAACACTACATTTGCTTGTAGGAATACGAAGTTGAAATTGCACATAACCAATGTCGCCATTTGGTTTAATAAAATTGCCGGTTAAACCACTTAAGTCCAGTTATACAAAAAAAAAAACTTAGTACTTTACTTCTGTTCACTGGTTCACAAAATTTTGTATTATCTAGATATATCAGTCCTCTGTAACGCACGTCCTTGAGGATGGCCACATGAGTGACCGAAACATGTACCATGTTTATAGCATACTTTCATACGCTTATGTGTATTTGTTGGTTTTAGCTACCGTTCCTAGCTGATTACCGACTATATAACAGCCCGCCTACCCTGAGGCACATCAATCTAGTCCACTCGTTCCCACTTACTCGTATAAGATCCACCTTTCTATTATTCTCCCATGAAGCCAATATATTCCAAATGAAATATTTCCCTTTGATTTACCCACCAAAAGCCTTTAGGTAATCATCCTATCTTCCATAAATGCCATAAGTCCAGCAAAAATCATTCTCCTTGATATGGTTGTCCTGCCAATACTTGGAAAGGAGCACAGCTCATGCAGCAGCCCGTCACTGTGCAACTTTCCACATTTTTCTGTTATCGTCTTGCTCTTAGGCCTGTATATATTCCTCAGCATACTTTTACAGGAGACCATCCGCCTACATACTTCCCTTAACCTTTGGGTGCCGGAATTATTTTTTAATTTTAGCACACCCTGTACATAAAATGTGAATAATACAGGAACTAAATATTTTAGAATTATGAAACAAACTGCATTTTGAAGAGAAAAAAACGGAGAGTATATGCCATGTTTAAAATATTCAGTACCTATATTTGTTGAATAAATATGTATAATGCAACTTTAGAGGTTAGCGGTGCGGTACGTCAACTATGGTTGACATTAGGCATCAAAAGGTTAATATAAGTCACCAAAATTTGCATCCATTTAACACAATGAACAGATTCATAGTTCCGCACTTGAAAACTTCATGTATTTCAGGCAATTAAATAAGACACGGGGCGACAAAATAATCTAGACTGAATGGTAGCAGGCAGTTCAAGAACTTAATCTGTTCCTAATTTGATTCGTTAGTAGTAGTCCCCAAATATTTGAACTCTGTCCCATTTTTAAAATACATATCACGTCTTTACCTTTTAATTTCGTTCTGTACTGTGCGTACAACACAATCACACAGGTGGTTCTCACAGAATTAATTTACAAACAAATCCCCGCACCAGCGACTAACACTGCGTCTGTATTGTCTTCGTAGTAGGCATATGTACATGTTCTCCCAAGAGCTTAGGAAAATATTTTTACTTAAGCGAGTAAATTTATGGCATTATGTGACATGTCACCGTGGTTAACCAAAAAAAGAATTCATAACGCAGGCAGGATGTAATAAGAATGGAGATAAAATAAACGTACAACATTTTAGACGAAAAATTTCAATCTGAGACGCCTTAGAAAATTGTTCCAAATTGTAAGATACTATTAGAATACAGCATTACGGTTTAAGAATGTGGCATGAACTCAGGGTAGGTTCAAATGGGAGTTTCTTGCACTCACCGTAAAAAAAATGTGTGGGTTCGGTAAAGGGCGTGTAAATTTTTCATCGAACATCCTGCGAAGGGAGTTACAGTGGGGTATGGTAGACCGAATGCATTTGGTTCTAGAACCTCCTTCGTTATAGCATCTGTTCGTTCTAGCATACATTGAAATAAATGTATTTACAGGTAAACCGTTCCAGGCCCACAGCCTACAGCAAAGTTACCATCAAGTTTTCTCACTCTATTTCGCCGGCTCATGGATAAAATTTTACAGCAGAAGAAGCTAAAAAAATATTTTCACTGCTAAAGGCGCAAATAACTGAACCTTACAAACGATAACAAAGATAATGGCTGACGCTCTAATCAAGGCGGAAAGGCACGACAAGTCATGCGCACGCGCGTGCCACGTCGGCCGATAGTATTCCTCCGCGTTCGTTGTAGCATCCCAATTTTATTGATAAGAACTGTTCGTTGTAGCATCGTTCGCTGTAGCATACCCGACTGTACTTATATAAAAATGAGAGACAGGACATACACAATCCACCAAAAGTACGACTACATACGTTCTGATATATTCTGAGTGTAATCAATACCTGAAGCAGAACAATGTATTCCTGAAAATATTTCTGAGATTTCGGGTTCTGACAGCAGCGCTAACAAAAATATTCTTTGCTACAAAGTAACATCACGTATTTTGGTAAATAAGCGGACTATCAATATTGTGGAGGAATCCAATGCTCCCATCTTCGGGGTATAACGTTAAAGCCGGTGACAGCAATTTCTATCGAAACTGATTCGACGTTCAGGTGACCGTGCATCGTGATAAATTCTTATAATAAAACCAACTAGACTCATTAATTTCTCAAATTTATTTTTGGAATAAAACTCTACATGTTTCGGACAGTTCCTCTGTCCATCATCAGGAGTTTTTCACTGTACACACCGCAATGGTATATGTCATACAGGTTTGCTGAGAGCTTGCGAGCAGGATCAGGACGTTCTGTCCTGATCCTGCTCGCAAGCTGTATGACATATACCATTGCGGTGTGTACAGTGAAAAACTCCTGATGATGGGCAGAGGAACTGTCCGAAACATGTAGGGTTTTATTCCAAAACTAATTTGAGAAATTAGTGCATCTAGTTGGTTTTATTATAAGAACTCTATCGAAACAGTCGTAATTCTCAACCAGAGCACACGGCGTCAAGACGCCCGAAGCCCGTAACTTTACAATCTGACGATGGAGGCAGCAAGTCCTTCCGAAAATCTGGCATCTAAGTACCAATCTATACTGCGCCACATCGCGGAAGTATAAAATTTTGTTAGGCCTTCTGAATTCAAAAAAGGGGCAGTAACACATCATAAATCAAACTACACCCCTGATTCACGTGTCACCTGAATATGATACAGATACTTATCGTCTAACTAGCGCAGCAGCGAAGACAAAAGGAATAGGAAGAGCCTAATTACGTTCCATAAAATGTACTTCACTATACTCCACCAGGTGGTAGCACTCTCAGTAATGTATTCCAGACAAAAATTTGTTTGCTACAACCTGTCATATTTTCCCCCCTTTCTGTAGATCTTACACGCGATTGTATAACGCATTCAAAATTAATAAAGGACAGATACATTACGCTCTTTTTATTTAAACCTCATGCAGACTGTGGCTCGGCAGATGCAGTACAATTTAATAAAGATTAAACGCCTGAAAGAGCCAGGAAAAAGAGAGGCACAACATAAAAAAAAGGTCGACTGAGTCACGTGCTGAAAGGATACATTAATGAGGGTGTAGGAAGTATTTCTGTAATAAGAGCGTAATTAATACAGAAAAAAAACATCACATAAAATATATTACGTTAATTCTAGCAATCAACATTTCATTACATATGTAAATAAGACATTTTCTCTTAATTTATCATCTTCTTTGCATTTTTATATCTTCAGCACACAACTGGAAGGGATCACAAACAGCAGGGTTTACACCATGTGGCTACACGTCGGCACAACTGGTGCTGAGTATGGCATAACACCGACCGGTGTGGTGTAGCGGCGACTCTCTGTCAGTCGCTTTCACGGCTGTAAATGGAATCAGAATTTTCCGGAATATGACGAAGTGTAGAAGTACAGATTTGTACCAATGTTTCGCAGGTACAAAAGCCTCCTTCCTCATTGCGGAATATAATAGCAGCAAATTCGTCTAAATATTTGCTATCTGTCCACCAAACTGCACGGAGTCACATATCAGAAGACCATAACCTTAACTGATTATATTTGTTGCAGGAAAGTCGAAAGGGTTTTCTACTGTGACTAGAAAGAAACAGACTCCTAAATATTAATTTCCATTAACTTGTATGTCATTTTTAATGCTTCCTTCTGGGTAATTCTCCGGCGTCTGAATTTTATATGCGGACGTTTCGGAACACTCTGCGTGTTAAATATTCATAGGCAGGTAGGTAGGTATCTACCTGCCTATGAAGATGGGACAATGTGTTCCGAAACGTCGGCAATAAAATTCAGGCGCCGAGGAATTACCCAGAAGAAAGCATACAACATTCAGAACACGGCGGAGGTTTGAAGGCAAGAATTGTATGACATTATATGTAATATTCCATTATGAGGAAAATAAGACAATGGAAAGTGAGATGGGATTAGCACGTGGCCAGCGCTGAAGAAGTAAAAAATTAATCGTCCAATATTCTCGCCGATAAATCTAAACTTGAAGGGCCTGAGCCCAAACGGGTTTAACATTAAAGTGTGTGTTAAAATTGTACTTTAGAGAAGTGTAGACTGATTCATAAATCTCACTACTGGGAACGGAGGCGCACTGCTGTGAAGACGGAAGCTGAGTTTTGGGCTTCATATGTCATAGAATGTTATAGTTTGTTATGAGAAAATCAGTTTTTCATTAAGTACTCTGCTCCTTGGAATTGGTGAAGTAGAGGCAAAGCTGCTTCTTGGCTTAAACAAGTCCCCCTTAATGAAGACGCGTGGGGAAGTGGAGTAAAACTCCACGCATTCTAAATCTCACCACTCGTTCGACGTGAGTGGTGAATTTCACGGCCCGCTTGCTTTAGGGCCACAGACAAGGCCGCTGATGTTGGGTGAGCCTGCAGTTGGTTAATGTCAGACAAAAATCGGACCGAAACTGCAGCCGGCAGAACAATGTGTGTGGTACAACAACACTTATCAGTTTTTCTGTAACATTTGTTTTACTTACGAGGCTCTGCAGATGAAACACCGTCCGCACGTCAGTATTATTATTCAGGGAATAAATTATTATAATACACACGATCGTACAGTAATGTTATCCGAGATGATTGGTAAACAGCGGAAGTAAATTAACATACATTCAATAGGTCATTTATAATCTGTCACTTACATAGAACTTTAACGTAGCATGTACACACGGTGTCATCGCTATCTCGAGACCCGGTGCCGCCATCTGATAGCTGCAGTCCACACCTTATCACTACCACGTTGATAAGTCGTTCAGAACTGGTTAACTCAAAACAAAAACAGTAAAATACAAAAGACGGCGAAAGGCCAGTTGTTCAATTGTTTTATATAATCAGTATCATAATCAATCATTGGTCGCACTTCTCATCTCATAGACCCAACACTCAGGCGTTAGAAGTTTCAATAAATACACACAAATTTATGTGGCTATTCTCAAAACGCCACAAAAGCAAAAACTAAAACTGAAAATTTACATTCCCAGATTCTGATATTAAAATCTATAACCGAAATGAACACAATAAAATCTTCTTGGGCAGGCAGCCAGCCACTTCAACGTGCGACAGTCCTCGGACGTTCCAGGGACGGGGTCAGTCCCTGACACGCCAGAGAGCTTTCACACGTGGACATGTCTGCCTGCCGGAGAAGATTTTATTGAATTTTGTTCCCGCGAAAGCTTCAAGACTTCTAAAGGCACAATAATTTATTCTGGAGGATTATATAAAATGAAGTAAAGCACATACAAACAGACTTGACAACGAAAGCATAGCTTAACAATTCTTAGGCGTCCAGTCTGTTATTATCTATATACTTTCAATTCATGCATGCTAAATGTTATATAATTCTGTAAACAGCAAGTCGATAAAATCGCCACTGTACTAACTGCATCGAAAACCTAAGACAGGTAGACAAGGATACAGGATACAGGATATCACACTGTTGTTCCCTTTCATTCTACGCAGATTTGTTCCAAACAGTTTTCGCACCGATCAGCCCCAACTGCGTGTCAGCTGTGCCTAACATAAGCAGAAAAACTCACGTAGGTCTTCAGGTAAAGGTCTAATTACTCTTTTTTTGACGTTCATAAGGCGTGCATCGTATCATATTTCTATAGTAAAACCAACAAGATGCATCAATGTCTCAAATTTATTTTTACTGGTGTAACTCTCTACATGTTTCGGACGGTCTTTCCGTCCATCATCAGGAGTTCAAAACTGTACACACAGCAACAGGCATATGTCAAACAGGTACTGCTGTCTGCAATCAGCAGTATCTGTTTGACATATGCCTGTTGCTGTATATACAGTCTTGAACTCCTGATGATGGACAGAAAGACCGTCCGAAACATATAGAGTGTTACTCCTATAAAATAGACTTGAGACATTGATGCATCTGGTTGGTTTTACTACAAAAGCCCAGTTACTCGTCCAATTTTGGCCAAAATTTTAATAGGCTAACAAATATTCGCAATGTTTCATACAATTTCATGGAAATCCACTCGACATTTCTCACGTTGTCACTTGCTATCACCCTGATAATGAATTTAAAGTTGGAAGGACGCTTATAAAATATTTCGTTATGAGCTTGTCAGAAATCACGTAACGGTGTCAACAATATATCGCGAATAAACAAACACAGCAGTCTCGGTGAAATACAAATAAATGATTTTAAGGAGAAAACCTGTTTTAGTCAATAAGTTTCACGAATAATATATATCAGAAATACCTGATATATATTTTGTAATCCGAAAATGTACAAAGCGGAGCTTGAGGACCAGAGTAGCAGCAGTAAAATACCTATTAATATTAGCCGTAATAGTAATCATTGAAAGTAGCATTAGTAGTAGGTGTTGTAATGGCAATAATAATAATAATAATAATAATAATAATAATAAATCAATATGCAAAGCTTTAGGTATTGAAACCACAGACAAATGGTACACACACATGCCCAAGTCAGTGTGTTTCAGAGAGAGACGTCACAGTATTGTGGAATCAAGTAGTACACACAGCAAGAGAAGTTACAGCAAATAGGTCAGATATAATAATTAAAAACAAAAAAGAGAAAACATGCACACTGATAGATGTGGCAATACCCGCAGACAGAAATGTTGTGCAAAAGGAAGCGGAAAAGAAG
>Ga0123354_10012224_pt1 | contig 13299 bp, 7 predicted proteins | sample TergutLab28metaG_2_FD_97872 | JGI IMG/M metagenome (GOLD analysis project Ga0123354, IMG submission 97872) | Labiotermes labralis P4 segment gut microbial communities from Petit-Saut dam, French Guiana - Lab288 P4 | ecosystem: Host-associated > Arthropoda: Insects > Digestive system > Gut ...
GTACCATAGCACTACTACATATGTACCATAGCACTACTACATATGTACCATAGCACTGCTACACATGTACCATAGCACTACTACACATGTACCATAGCACTGCTACATATGTACCATAGCACTACTACATATGTACCATAGCACTGCTACATATGTACCATAGCACTACTACATATGTACCATAGCACTGCTACACATGTACCATAGCACTACTACATATGTACCATAGCACTGCTACACATGTACCATAGCACTGCTACATATGTACCATAGCACTACTACATATGTACCATACCACTGCTACACATGTACCATAGCACTGCTACATATGTACATTAGCACTGCTACATATGAACCATAGCACTGCTACATATGTACCATAGCACTACTACATATGTACCATAGCACTGCTACATATGTACCATAGCACTACTACATATGTACCATAGCACTACTACTTATGTACCATAGCACTACTACATATGTACCATAACACTACTACATATGTACCATAGCACTACTACATATGTACCATAGCACTGCTACATATGTACCATAGCACTACTACATATCTGACAATGAAACCATCAAACCGCTGTCGAGTGCCCTTTTATTAGTCTATCCGAGCAGATACCGACAAGTGTGAAGACAGATCTCTCCCTGTGCAGACTGTTAATTCCTGAAGTTGCTTTGAGTGGTCAACTTCACTACACGGCCCATTCATCTCCGCGGAACACTTCAGTTAGTCCATGTATGTTCTGTCCACTTGTTTCAAATTCATAACTCACAAATCATCTTGTTAATCCACCGTTTAAGATTTGCGAAATTCGAACAATTTCTTAATAAAATAAGGCAAAGAATGAGAAAATGCTATGTATTGCATTGCGAGAAATTGATTTGCTCTGACGATGTGTAAACAATTTGTAAAGACCAAAATTCTCAAAAATTATAACCATTTCGTACCCCACAGAGAAAATTCCCTTTCTCCATTACGAATACAAAGAAGTTAATACTGCTTAGGAACATACTGACTGAGCTAACGTATGAGACACAGAGTATTAAATAAACTCTATGCGTTCTTAAATGTTACAGCAGGTAGGAGATACAGATAACATGGGGCTTTATATAAATGTTGATGAATCCGTCAGAGTGGGAAGTCAGGGGTGTGCTAAATGTTCCAAAATGGACGCGAGGAAACAAAGGACATGCGTGTGTGTGTTTGTTTGTGGTTGGGAGGGGGGGGTGGGAAGGAGAGAGAGATGATAAGTGCTATTCAAGTGACAGAAAAGAATGGACATTTTTAGCCAAGAAGGCCAAGTCTCTTAGAGGAACGCAGAACCCAGAAAGCAATAAGTGCTGTACTTAAGTTGGTGCAGTATACAGCCCCTACGCTATACCACAATTAAAGTCACATTAACTCGAAGAAAGGTCACCTGAATTTCCAGCTATTTCCGGCAATATCGGAGGCGGTATAGGACACAGCACCCATTGCTGACGTTAAGTGTGTAATGTCACTGGAAACACGCCAATCACAATTTGTCAGTCCAGTTGCAGGGCCACATAAACAAGACTCTGGCGATTTGCAAAAGAACTGACCTTTCCTATATATTCGTCCTACCTCGAACAATTCAGTGCGTTCTAATTTAAAAGAAATCGATCATATGAACCTTTTGGCGTCGGAATTATTTTTTTAATTTTAGCACACCCTGTATATAAAATGTGAATAATACAGGAACCAAATAAGTTAGAATTATTAAATAAACTGCATTTTGAAGAGAAAAAAACGGACAGTATACACCATGTTTAAAATATTCGGTACCTATATTTTTTGAATAAATATATAAAATGTAACTTTGGAGGTTAGCAGTGCGGTATGTCAAATATAGTTGACGTTAGGCGTCTAAAGTTTAATAGAATAAATATAATTCGTTTTACATAATTTATTTACATTGCTCTGACCGCAGGTTTTACCTTAAAATTGTAGGCTAGAATGTAGAACATGGGCCAAATTAGCTGCACCGTTGACATTACTAACCGAAGGATATTACACTTATCTTTGCCAGCAACGCATGTACAGGCAACAATTTCTGAAACTACAGTCGAGTGCTGAACCTACGTACTTGATTCAGTGTAATGCCCACACACGAGGCCAAGAAACACTGCAGGATTTACTGCCAATGAATAGAGCTTCTTGCAGTTAAAATATTACAGATTGTACTGAACACAGAAAACAAACGATATTTCTCTATTTTCTGCAAATTTCAGTGGATTTACGACGCTTTAACTTCTGTACTGGAACATCCGCGTTTGTTAAGAACCACGTACCTTGATATAACTGTTAGCGTGCATGCATCATACTCGAGATATCGTGGGTTGAATTCACGGCGTGGAATAAGCCGACATGAGAAATTCTGAACTCTTGGACATACATAGAATATGGTACCATCAACAATGACAATTTGGGGACAGGAAGAGTACTGAAAGAGCAGCTACAATGACACACATGTTACATTCATGTACATATTGCTATACTGATTACAGTTATATGCGCAGCACTGTTGCCGTCTGTTCGGGAAAGTCAATGGCAAGATCCAGAAAAGTCAGCTTTCTAAATAAAATTATCAGAAAGACATAATAAAATAGGAGAGATTAAATACCGGGATATAATTGAGGAAAAGTAGTACGGGACATGTCTTCTGCTGCGGACTGGCTCAGAAAATCCGAGACGAATGTTCAGCCTAACATAACGGGTTGAGAAAAGTGCATAACGAGATACGTAAGAAATTTTAGGTTACTTAGAGGCCAAAAATATTGGAATAATCAAATATGAGAGGTTAATATAGTCGGGAAATATATTTCCAAGCTAATAAACAAACATGAACATGAACATGAACATTGGAGAAAAATTAGAAAAAACATTCTGGTCGAAAAACACGAAGGAATTTCTTTGAAAACCCAACCACAGCAGACAGAACAATATTGAAGTGGATTTTAAAGAAGTAGTTTAATAGCTTAAGGGTGTGTGATAAATTGTTTTTGCTCAGAATAGACCGTGGCCGGCCGGCCGGCTCCTGTGAACGCGGTAATTTAATGAGATTCCAAGTTTCATAAAGTGCAAAGACTTCCTTGAGTATATTAACACTGACACCTCTAAGTTTGCCCACAGTATGTTTGTATTTCAGTACAATTCAGTGTGACTCTTGTAATAAACTGTGGTGTGTTCACCTGTGTTATATTCACAGTCTGGCTTTCTAATCGAATTAAACTGAGTTCTCTGTGAAGTATAAACTTAATCCTTATTCGATTTCCGCTTATCAATATTATTCCATCAATGCTTCTGATAATATCAACATAAGGTGAAGATGAGTATGTTCTGGTAATATCAACATAATTAAACTGTGTTCTCTGTGAAGTATAAACTGAATCTTTATTCAATTTCCCCTTATCAATATTATTCCATCAATGCTTCTGGTAATATCAACATATGGTGAAGATGAGTATCTTCTGGTAATATCAACATAATTAAACTGTGTTCTCTGTGAAGTATAAACTGAATCCTTATTCGATTTCCCCTTATCAATATTATTCCATCAATGCTTCTGGTAATATCAACATATGGTGAAGATGAGTATCTTCATCTTATGTTGATATTACCAGACAGACAAAGGACCAAGCCTGAGACACTTCTTTAAGATCAAGAGAAACAGGTGTTACTGGACCTAACCTCAAATATTCATGATTATCATGACGATGATAACGATGACAGTGGTAACTGTTAATACATTAGGGAGAAGAATAGCTGGATCAATATAGTGTCTAAAATAAGGGTGGGACTACCGAGAAATTTATGATCGATTCGTGGATCAGACAGAGGCTTCAGTCTCTTTCGCAAAAAGTCCAGACTGCCCTCGGACCCACCCAGTGGATACCGGAAGGTTTGAAAGCGACCGGGGAGTGAACCCGACCGCTAACACACAGTGCCAAAATAACGTATGCGAGGAGATACACTTCCATTCCACACACCACTTCATTCTTTGAAACTTAATTAAGCACGGGACAACTTTTCTGTCACAGTTACCACATAGTTTATTCAAATTAAGCTGCACAGATTCTTAGGGTGTGACATAAGCTTCCCGTTATTAATTGTAATGTAGACATTTGGAGAAACCTGACAGAACCACCGGTACCTATTTTATACGAGGCTCGAAGAATTCCAGAACCAGTTAGAATGCCGTGGAGGAAAAATATCTATTTTCTGTGTCAGAAATCACACCCCGATCCTTGGGTTAATCAATCCATACGGCAGCTAATACCTACCAACTTACATAACCCGACCATTTGGTGCAATGCAGTCTAAATCAGCGCAGAATATTTGTTTATTTATTTATGTATGTAAACACATGCTTCAAAGTACAGAGGAATAAATAAATAATTTAGGTAAAAGGCACAATTTTGTTATGATAGGATTATAAATGTTACTCTGAAATGCTCTTAGATTTTGCATCTCACTCTCTCTGTGATGAATATGTTGTACTGCCTTGATGCATACGTAATGTGGAAACTTCTTTTTACTTCAATAAAAATGTCATATGAAATCTTCATCTTTTAGTACATATGACCCATACTTCCCGCTCTAGATATTTAAATCATTTGTTACTTCTTTTGAAGTAATCGGTTTTGTTCCGTAAATATTAGAAACAAATTTTCTTTTTAAAGAAATTACGTGTCCACTTGCATTAAAAAAATGTTATATTTCACACAAAATTCAGTGATGACTTTCCCTAAATACCCAAGCTCAGTTTAGCAATTGCATATCAGAAGAATACGTAATATTACATCCAGAAATACTATTCTGTTTCTAATAAAAGCATTCCTTCGTAATTGTGAGTTGTGCTTAGATTGATCGCTCTCGATTTTTCTTTTTGAACCTTGTAATGTACATTGGTTAATAAAAAGAATTTGTCTCTGTAATATGAATGTTACATTTTCGCACTATGTGTATTTATGTTTTGCGTACGATTCTCACATCAACAAGCCATTACGAGGGGTGCTGATAAGTCTTAAGCCCGACCAGGAAGTAAAAAAGCTACAACGAATAAACTCGGGTTTTATTCAACATACTCCTCACGAAGCTCAATACATTTCTTAGCCCGTTGCTCTAACGTTTGCAAGGCACTCAAAAAAAATCAGAAACTTCTCCGTCCAACCCGGTCTTCGCGGAAGGAATGACTTCCGCGTCGGACGAGAAACGGCGAAATTTCAATTGTTTTTCAGTCTAGGGAAGAGGTGGTAGTTCCGATGGGGCCAGATCCGGAGTATTGGGTGGGTGATCAAGACACTGGAAGCCCAGGTAGGCCAGTCTCTTCTGGGTTGCAATTGCCCGGTGAGCCGGGGCATTGACGAGCAAGAATAAGACTCCCTTGGTGAACTTCCCGCGGCGTTTCCTTCAAACTATCCTTCATTGCACCAACAGAGATCAGTAATACTCCCCTTGATAGTTTGGCTCTTTGGAAGACAATCAATTAGGAGGATGCCGTCTTGATCCCAAAAAATTAAGGCGATATCTTTTCCAGAGGATTTTTGCAATCGGAATTTTTTGGGGCGGGGTGAGCCGCTATGCCCACTGCACTGATTGTTACTTTGTCTCCGGGTCATAGTGATATAACCAGGGTTCATCCATGGTGACCAATCGCGACAGGAAATAATTTGGATCGCGCCGACAAAATTCCAAATGTTGCTCAGACGACTGGCACCGTTGACGTTTTTGATCCGTGTTCAGGTATTTCGGGACCCACTTCGCGGACAGCTTCCGCATGTCCAAATCTACATGAATGATGGATCCAATCCGCTCAAGTGAGATGCCCAGTTGCTCAGCTATTGACTAAGCCCGAAATCCGGCGGTCTTCTAAGATTAGCTCGTAAATTTGACCAATAATCTCCGGGATGGTCACTGTTTTGGGTCTTCCAGGACGAGGTGCAGCACATCTGGAAAAACTACCACGTTTAAAGTGGGCCACCCATTTTTTTACGGTGGCATACAATGGTGCATGTTCCCCCAATGTTTCTGTCAGAATGGCGCGAATTTCCTTCCGCGCCTTGCTTTGCAGAAAAAAAATAAAACTTGATGACAGCTCGCGTCTGGATGTTGTTGAAATCGCGCGCGTTGCCTGACATGCTTTCTTTCAGCCTCTGTAACAAGAAAATACTTGCAATTCGGCACACGAACAGGCTCCTTTTTCCGACGCTATCGATTCCGTCCTACGACATCGAGAAGTAGGTCGGGCTAAGGACTTATCAGCACCCCGTCGTATTTAACTTAACAACAATAACCGGTCAGTCGGTAGTTGTAATGGTGACACGGTGTGGCACTTGTGCAGAAGGAACTGAAATTATGAATAATGTACGTTATAACTACAGGATTTAAGTTGTTACGTATCAATGGTGATTGAGAAGAATGGTTTGGAAACAGTGGTGAAAGGTAATCAGCAAAATAATTTAACATATATTTTTAATGCTTAAAGATCTCAACTGCCAGTACTTGTTGTGATTATGGAGTAGCTGCTTAAACATTGTATAAATTACCCGCTTTTTGTGGAATTAAAAAAAATCATTGTCCTGTTAACGAGAGGCTGCAAATGGACTTAATCCTGAGCCAGACCTACTCAGTCATTTTCTCAAATTATTTCCTCTGTGTCCGTTTTGATATTATTCCTCGTTTACGCCATGTCTTCCAAGTACTACCATCGTTTCAGGCGGTCGAAATTTCTTACCTTTCTGTTGCATGCTACATGCATGAGCATGCAACCTACCCTCTAGCGAACAGCACAACTGAACCTACATTGCTCCTCGTCCTGCAGTTTCCGCCATACTCTTTTCACTTCCTCGTGACAAATGCACTCACCCACTCACTCACACACACACACATTCACACACTCACCAACTCACTCACACACACACTCACCCACTCACTCACACACACCACACACACTCACACACACACACTCACTCACCCACTCACACACCACACATTCACTCACACACACCCACACACACTCACTCACACACACACCACACACTCACTCACACACACACACACATTCACCCACTCACTCTCACACATACACACTCACTCACCCACTCACACACACTCACTCACACTCTCACACACACTCACCCACTCACTCACACACACACACACACACTCTCACACACTGTTCTCATGTACCCTCAGTCCACCACGATTCCACTCAGGAATAAATCTGTTACGCTCTGTCAGTTTAGATACCCATCAAGCTTTCAAAAAAATTGGCTGCTTCCATCTTCAGACCTCTTTTACCGTGACAGTAACTTAACTTTCTCACTGTCATCAGAACCTCATCGTTGTTTTCCTCAGTTTATGCTCTTCCCATAATGTGAGTTTTGTGACATTCATACGGCCAGAGAAACCGCAGTTCATTTTAGGATCCCAAATACAATAACATTCCAAACGGCTCTCAATAATGGTAGCTCTTATATCTGACTACGTATCACCATATTTCAAGCCATCGCTTTTGTGAATAAAAACACGTCAGTTCGTCAGTGCTTGGTTCGTGATACACGCCTGTAACTTCACTTTCTATTGTTCAACGTAATCTCAAATTCAGCCCGTTTGTTTCTGCAGGTGTTACAGCCACGTCCTAGTTTTACATGTACATATATAAGTTCCTATGTGAGCCAATGCATTTTCTATTTCCTACCTCTCGATACAGACGTTCAATTGTTATTTCATCAAGAAGCATAATGTCAAATTCATCGTTGCAGGCAATTTCATTTCATATTACTTCTTCGACAGCATTCCGTCTTCTTAAGCCTCCCTCCTCTTTACGAGAAAACAAAAGGCTAGCCGGATGTAACACTCTAATAATGCAGCCTGCACGATGACAAGAAGCCCTGATGACAGCTCTTTTCAGTGCAATGACTTACTTCAAGTATTTACTGGCTCAGGCTGTTAGTTGCCGGCTTCCGGTTGAATCTCAGAGCAGTCGAGGTACATTTTCTGAACACAGGACTTTCTACCATCACGTTGATTCGCCATGTAAAATATTATTTAACCAACGATTGTATTTTTGAAATTATCTTCCTCGAAATAGATAATGGGCCCATTAAATGCAGAGGTTTCCTGGAGACACAGCCACACTTTACCAAGGGCATATGAAAAAATCTTATTCCCTTTTGCAAGCCATGTTCAGTGAAACCTGACCAATAGAGATGTTACCAAACAAATTCGCTGCTATGCAGTTGCATTTCGATATAATCAGCGCCACTCCACAGCCTGTATTCAGTAGGTTTCTTGTTGCCATATGGTCTTCAGGCAAACTGGCCTGATGCTGATGACTTAAATGCAAATGTGTATTTGTGGACCTTCTACGAGTGCAGCAATTCCCAGGCTCAAGTAATAAGTGTCTCACGTAAATTCGACTTTATCTAATTTTTTCTTTCCGGCCGGTGAAAAGTTAAAATAATAGAAGAATCGTATTTGGCATCCAATATGAAATAAACGGAGGCCCCGAATAGGACGTCAACACACGTAGAAGGTGTTGTCTTAGTGTTTTTATTGTACTTTTCGAAGCACATTGTTTTAATTTTTTCCTTCGCGTGGAAAAAAAAAAAAGAAAAGAAATTGAAATGAATTTAGGAAAATTCCGACTTACGTAAAATTCGACTTGCGTAAAGATTCCGCAGAACGCAGCCCTTAAGTATGTCGGGGAATTGCTGTGCTGCCATCTGTATGGGAAAACAGAAGAGCGAAATGTGACTAGGTTTAATGTCGGAACGTGACTTTGCCACGACGTGGACAGAGCCAAGAGAGTCCACGTGTTGAAATAGGCTGAAAATTTAATGGCGAAACCTACAACAATAAGTAAGCGCACAGCAGTTTGTGACTACAGGAATCTCATTTGTTGAGCGCTGTTACCACTCTTATATATGATAAAATCAAAAGAAACAATGAAGAAAAATTAAATTTTTTTTTGTTGGACAGAAAAAGACTCAAATTATAAGCGTCAAAACCTTAAGCAAATAAATCTGCAGTAGCTTGAGCGTGAGAATTCTAATCGCGTCCAAAATGTACGTGCAATGACACTACACTTAGTTTCACAGACGTGCGGAGTGAATTCTGTTAGAGATTTGTGTTGCCTGTTGCTTCAGCAGTAGTAGGCAGCAGATTAACGTTTTGGCGCTGGAATTATTTTTTAAATTTTAGCACACCCTGTATATAAAATGTGAATAAAACAGGAACCAAATACGTTAGAATTATGAAAAAACTGCATTTTGAAGAGAAAAAACTGAGAGTATATACCATGTTTAAAATATTCAGTACCTATATTTGTTGAATAAATATATAAAATGTAACTTTAGAGGTTAGCGGTGCGGTACGACCACTATAGTTGACATTAGGCGTCAAAAAGTTAACCTTTTGGCGCCGGAATTATTTTTTTAATTTTAGAACACCCTGTAAATAAAATGTGAATAATACAAGAACCAAATACGTTAGAATTATGAAACAAACTGCATTTTGAAGAAACAAAAATGGAGAGTATATACCATGTTTAAAATATTCAGTACCTATATTTGTTGAATAAATATAGAAAATGAAACTTTAGAGGTTAGCGGTGCGGTACGACCACTATAGTTGACATTAGGCGTCAAAAAGTTAACCTTTTGGCTCCGTAATAATTTTTTGAATTTTAGAACACCCTGTATATAAAATGTGAATAACACAAGAACCAAATACGTTAGAATTATGAAACAAACTGCATTTTGAAGAAAAAAAATGGAGATTATATACCATGTTTAAAATATTCAGTACCTATATTTGTTGAATAAATATATAAAATGCAACTTTAGAGGTTAGCGGTGCGGTACGACCACTATAGTTGACATTAGGCGTCTAAATGTTAATATTTATTTCGTAAGAGCAGTCAGAAGTGTAAGGAAGGTGCAGCACGATACAATTGGCTTGCTATAATCATTCTCCACACGTACACCCATAACAAATAGTTTAATTAAGACAACACATGAGATGCTGATATAAATACTCGGTTACACACTGACAAATTCAGAACACATTTCCTTCACCTATTCATTAATTTATTCTTTTATTTACTTATTTATTTCTTAGTAATGAATTTATTTACCTAACGTCTGTGCCAGTGAATCAAGATAAGTAATTTAGAAGGATGGGATAAATAACTGGTAATGGTGCCGCAGGAATAGGTCATGGCCTAACATGAGGATTAAAACCCGCTGCAGAAGTTGAGAAAAATCTCAAGAAATTCTCCTGTGGTAGCAGGTTTTCGGGTACAGATTTGGATTCAGCATTTCTAGAATAACAAGCAGCCTCCTATTCGATGAATTCTGAGCTCTTTCCTGGGTAAATAGTTGTCAGATGCAAGCTGAGTCTCTTTAATGTCGGGGTGAATAAGGACAAATTTACATCCAAATAATACTCGGGGGAAATAATCTTTAGACCAACCTCCTTCCCGATAGCGTAGGACGGAAACGATAGTGTCATTGGAAAGAGAGGTCTGTTCGTGTGCCGAATTACAAGTTTTTCTTGTTACAGAGGCTGAAAGGAAGCATGTCAGGCGACGCGAGCGATTTCAACAACATCGAGACGCGAGCTGTCATCAAATTTTTTTTTTCCTGCAAAGCAAGGCGCAAAAGGAAATTCGCGCAATTCTGACAGAAACATTGGGGGAACATGCACCATTGTATGCCACCGTCAAAAACTGGGTGGCCCACTTTAAACGTGGTGATTTTTCTACCTGTGCTGCACCTCGTCCTGGACGACCCAAAACAGTGACCATCCCGGAGATTATTGATAAATTTCACGATCTAATATCAGAAGACCGCCGGATTTCGGCTAAATCAATAGCTGAGCAACTGGGTATCTCACTTGAGCGGGTTGGATCCATCATTCATGTAGATTTGGACATGCGGAAACTCTCCGCGAAGTGCGTCCCGAAATGCCTGAACACGGATCAAAAACTTCAACGGTGCCAGTCGTCTGAGCAAATTTTGGAACTTTTCGGCGCGATCCAAAATATTTCCTGTCGCGATTCGTGACAATGGACGAAACCTGGTTATATCTCTATGACCCGGAGACAAAGCAACAATCAATGGAGTGGCGGCATGGCGGCTCACCTCGCCCCCAAAAATTCCGATTGCAAAAAAATCCTCTGGAAAAGTTATCGCCTTGATTTCTTGGGATAAAGACGGCATCCTCCTAATTGACCGTCTTCCAAAGGGCCAAACTATCAAGGGGAGTATTACTCATCTCTGTTGGTGTAATTGAAGGATATTTTGAAGTTAAAACTCCGCGGGAAGTTCACCAAGGGAGTCTTGTTCTTGAACGACAATGCCCCCGCTCACCGGGCACATGCAAACCAGAAGGAACTGGCCTACCTAGCCTTCCAGTGTCTTGATCACCCACCCTATTCTCCGGATCTGGCCCAGTTGGACTACCGCCTGTTCCCTGGACTGAAAAACAATTGAAATTTCGCCATTTTTCGTCCGACGCGTAGGTCATTGCTGCCGCGAGGACCTGGTTGGACGGACAAGAGTCTGATTTTATTTTTTGAGTGACTTGCAAAAGTCAGAGCAACGGACTAAGAAGTGTATTGAGCTTCGTGAGGAGTATGTTGAATAAATCCCGAGTTTGTTTGCTGTAGCTTGTTTCCTTCCTGGTCGGGCTAAGGACTTATCAACACCCCTCGTATATGTTTTATTTTAATCATCTTAACTGGATCCACTAAGGACTTACGTACATATGTATATAAATAATTAACCACTTCATGCACGAATTGCGCCTGAATAATGTATAAAATTCCATTCTTTATTTCAGAGCAACACTCACACTCCTCACCACAAACAGAAATCTCTTGGTGTCATTTAGATAATTAATGGCTGTTTATTGTCGGAATCACGTGAATAAACTGAGTGGATAAAAAGCAGATTATTTTTTTTTTTTGATGGAGCAGATGAAACATACGGTAACAACAGGGTTTTACAGCGTTACAACACCACTCAAATAATTCTGCTTACTACACGTATATGAATAATGATCGAGAGTTTGTAGGGTAACAAGGCAAACTGACCATCACATTTACATCATCCTCATGCCCAACAAATCCGCACGATAAAATATGGTATTCAGAGTAAACATGCCCTTTAAATATGTCCTCGCATTATATTCCACTGCACGTTTCGCATACAACACGTGAAGTTTTAACAGGAATTATTAATAGTAAACAATTTTAAAAACTTTTGCACTATACATGACCTTATGTAGAATACAAATATTGGTACAGAATGTTTATTCATTTCGTTTGATTATTTAAATAGAAAAAAAATATTTTAAACTTTAAAGGTAAAAATATATGCTTTTGGTCTACTTTTGTACCTCAGAAGCATCCGAACGTTTACAGGGAACAGAAAGCACGGATGTTCTGTCCAACATCCTAACTTCTAAGGAAATGTAAATATACTTTTTTCAAATTCGATGATATTTTGAGTTCTGTCATTTACGTATCGCATGTCCGCACAGTTTTCCATTCATCTTCTCGTATTTCTCACGGTAACACACAAAAGCCCAAAACACCGTGTAAAACACCGAGATAACAGTGAAATTATGTAAGATTATAAACATAAATGTTCATATTATTGAGACTCTTTTTATTTGTATGTAATTATTAATTAACATGTTCTTCCTAAAAAAAGAAATTGATTAGAATCGGTTGGATAGTCCTGGAGATATGGGCTTTATACCCTCTTGCCTTTCTACAGATATACTCAAATTTAAGAAAATTTGTAGTGCGAATTGTCAAAAACAGGTATATGATACCGAAAAAAACTGGCTACATATTCGAATTTAGCAAGCCAAAATTAGCTAAAGTAGCCTATTTATAAGCAATACGAAGGAAAAAAAATGTGTTCATTTCGCAGGCCTGTATAATAGTTCTTTAGAAAGAGTGGAACAGTTCAAATATTTGGGAACAACCTTAACGAATCAAAATTCTATTCAGTAAGAAATTAATACCAGACTGAATTCGGGGAAGCTTGCTGTAATTCAGTGTCGAATCGTTTGTATTCCAGTTTCCTATACAAAAATAAGATATAAAGAAATAGAATTTTGTCTAAATTTTACATTCATTGTTCCGTGCATCATTGTAATTGTTTAAAAATAACCAACACGATGTCACTTGTGGACTATCCTTTTATTTTCATGGGTAGTCGTCATTCACTCTCTACATGTTTCGA
>Ga0123354_10012226_pt1 | contig 13298 bp, 4 predicted proteins | sample TergutLab28metaG_2_FD_97872 | JGI IMG/M metagenome (GOLD analysis project Ga0123354, IMG submission 97872) | Labiotermes labralis P4 segment gut microbial communities from Petit-Saut dam, French Guiana - Lab288 P4 | ecosystem: Host-associated > Arthropoda: Insects > Digestive system > Gut ...
GCGCGCGCACACACACACACACACACACACAACACACACACACACACACACCCACACACACACACACACGCGCACACACACACACACACACATTACAAAACAAATTAAAACAACTACAGTACAAGATATACCTAAACGAAATAGTCACAATATAAGGTACAGGCAGATCCACACTCCAAGATGGAATAAAATACCTGATATTCATTATGTCATAAAGTGCGGATACGTCAATGCGTTTCAAACGTACAAAAAATATTATCCACGTCCCGCGCAGTGAGATAATTTTATAATTTTTTTTTCATTTTATTACCGTGCAATGTGATAACAATATGAAACATGTAGGAGATATTTTAAATCCATTTTAATCCAATTATGTGGTTTTAAATGGTTTGGCAAATATGCGCAATTAGTTGGTTTTAATAAATATTATAATTTTATAATATTTATTCCGAAAATTGCACAGCAGTTAGATACAAAATTATGCAATCGTATAGCAAGCCTCATACATTTTTAAAACCACAACTGCATGTCCGTGATATAATATAATCAGTCAATTTTTTGTTTTTATTTGTCGAATTCCTTCCTGAAGATGACCGAAAAAGGCTGAAACGTGTAGAAAGCTTGTCATACGATTGTACATTTTCTCGACTGTTGTAGATTTGTTCATATAAACAATGCAACAATATTTAATTTTAAATATGGGTGTTGAGGGTTATGGAAACGCGTATTTTAGTACGGGGTTAAAAATATTTTGGTGAAGGTTGTGCCCTCCATCTTCACAGAAGAAATGAAGTGGGCCTCTTTCAAAGATGGAGGCAAAAGATTCCTCCGGAAATTGATCAATATTACGAAAACATTCCTACACCGTGTCATAAGTAGGAGCATATAATATTAAATTTGACCTCTGTGAAAATTCTGATCTTAATTCTGTCTTCTGCCACTGCTAATGGACATATATTGAAAAATATTGCCCCAAAGCAGAAGATTTGAGAATTAGAGAAGACAACTGAAGATTAAATTTTATTGTGTTTTAACGCAGTGTTATATGAAGGTCCTGTAGGCTGGGCAGAGATTCTAGAGGAATATTTACCGGCTGATTGTTACACAAACATGACAAGGAACAGAAATACCGTACGAAAGATGGAAATACATTCTGAGAATATTACTTATTTAGTTATTAACGCTAAAGAATACAGTAGCGACAAACCCACATACAAGTTACGAGGGATCTAGAAAGCTGTAAGAATTCTAACATCGGCGGTGCTCCTGCAGGCAAAACTGCTATAGTCTTGTCTTGAAACAAAGAAATGTTAACATGCAGAAAATCTTAGATCGATCTGGCACTTTTACTTTCCCTAGATTCTAGATCGTGCCTATTTTTGAGGTAAGGTAGATCGATCTGGCACTTTTGCTTTCCCTAGATTCTAGATCGTGCCTATTTTGGAGGTAAGCTAGTTCGATCTGGCACTTTTGCTTTCCCTAGATTCTAGATCGTGCCTATTTTGGAGGTAAGCTAGTTCGATCCGGCACTTTTGCTTTCCCTAGATTCTAGATCGTGACTATTTTGGAGGTAAGCACTGACGACACGACTATTTGACACGTGCCATTTAAGTTTTGTATGGCACGAAATACGGGTGTAAGATTCTCCGTACCAAAGAGAATTAAAATTGGTCATTACCGATATCCTGAAAACGGCTAAATTGAAATAATATTTGATTGGACTGTTTGCATCGTCAACTCTGACCTCACACGGAACACCCCACGTTTCAAATATAAAGAAACAACAGTACGGATCTTACTACAAAAGGAGCAGAACTTCATGGTGCTTGTCTGTTGTGTTTGTGTGCTATTAAAGAATCGAAATATGTTTAAAAATTCGTAGTAAAAGTCCTAGACACAAAATTTATGAAAAATATATCTGGAAGGAGTCATAATTGTCCATGCGGAAAACCGACATACAGACAGACATGACGAGGCTACGAGTGGCTTTTCGCAAATGTTTTGTGAGAGTCCCTAAACTCACGTCAAAAATTTATTGCTGGAAAATTAACTTCATGTCAGAAGAAACGTGTTTAGAAGACTTTTCAGAAAAACTTCGATGCAAGTAAAAATATTGTGGCGGAACAAAAGCTGATAGATGGGCTACAGCCCGGCCCTTACGTACATAAAATGTGTAAGATGGAAATAAAGTTAAGAGATAAACGCTGAAATATGGCGCCTAAAAAAATAAACAGTTCTTTCGAGGAATATGACATCCTCTAGGTACAGAAATAGACCAATGTCGTTTCGTCTTACAAAGATTTTCTTATACTTCATATATACGGAAATATATTTCTTATTATATGGCTTTCAAACACAAGTGTTTGTAGGGGATATATTTATTTGATTTTATGGATAAAAATAGAATTTGTTTTTGCGCTTCCAACCAAGCACATTCCTAAGTCCACCCAGCCTGTTACATATAAAAAAAATACTAAAATCATTCTCCAAACGTTTCGCAAAACATTATCTTAGAATTCGAAATGACACAAGTTCTTGACGGAGACAAACGTTAAAATTAGGTACATAAATTAAGTATGAAATATTATCGAAATAAAATAAAAAATAATAAGTCATATGGAGCAAGATACACTTCCTTACAGATACATAATGCTCTACTTTTGCATGAAAATATTTTATTCTCATGGCAGAGCATTTGTTACGGTAACAAACCGTAACCCATTTGTTACCATAACAAACCGTACCCTATTCCTATCAACGTGTTTCTTAAACTTTCAGTTGCTATTTAAATAGCTTGAAGATTCAAGACGTCTGAGGTGTATCGCGAGGCGACTGCTATAAATAGTTAATGACGTTTCGAAGTCACACTGCTCCTCCGCAACGTCCACAACTATTTACTAGTCGACAAGGCGTAACGTCCCGGAAGTCTCTGTCTGAGAGAACATCAAATCTCGCATAAAATAGCTAGTTTTAATCCAATACACCACGTTAGGTTCAAACCAATCACATGAACACTGAATCCGTACATTAGACGTTGTTTAGTACGAGCGGTTTGTTTTGTGGGTACGACCGTTGGGAGCTCGATAAAAAGTCTTTTGTTTATACACAAATGTACGTAGGCACGCCAAGGCCTCGTAACGATTAAAACTGTCAGTAACTCGAATAAACAAATCTTGTGTGAGTAAATCCACAGGTTAAACATTTGATCAATCAATTGTAATTCATACATATAACATATATATAACAAGCAGCTAAGTTGGTACACTTCAACATGCGTACCTTTCCAGTATTCTTAACGATCTGTAAGACATACTCAACACAATCTTATTAGTTAATTCAACTTCATCGTGTTCTACTTAGTCAATCAATCAATCAATCAGTCAACCAACGTAATCCTTAGTTCTGCATACACAATACCCCCGTCCTTATGCATATTCCTCTTTAGGCCCCTTCGCAAGTTGTGAAAAGCGACTATTAATTTCGTCATGTTTATCCGTCCGTCTGTCCTTCCGTCCTTCAGCTATTCTCTCCGCACGGAACAACTCGCCTTCCACTGGACGGATTTTTGGTGAAATTTTATATTTGAGTATTTTCAAAAAATTGTCGAGAGAATTCAAACATCATTAAAATCGGACAAGATTAACGGGCACTTAACTTGAAGACCAGAACAGATCTTTGATCATATCTCGCTCATTCCTTCTTAGAATGAGAAATGTTTCAGACAAACATTGCAGAGGAAATCAAAACGCACATTGTTTGTTCTATAACCTTTCTTTCGAAAATCGTGCCCTTTATTAGATAACGTGGGAAAATATTGTAGATTGGGGCAGGCAATAGATGACAACATGGTTCATGCGCATTGCATGCTGGATATCTAAGACTAAATACACGCACTCAATATGTGTAATATTTCTTGCTTTTCCACTGAAATAAAGGTTGCAAGAACACGCCTCACTGTGCAGTTATACCTACACTGCCCCTCTTATTAACGTTAGTCAATAGTTTTGAATATGACCAGAAGATAGCAAAGACTCTTCTTATGAAGCCGTTATGTAGTAAGGAACTTGTAAATAATTCTACACAATAAGGTGAGAACTGTCGTATCAAAAATAGGGAAGAAAGATGGCCGCACTATACGAGAGTGGAAGATGTGCTTGAGTCGAAGGTTAACTGTCATGTTAGATATGATGACGTGTTGCCTGGTAGATGTGCACAGAAGTTTCAGAGAAGCCTGCCCTTTCCATTCTCAGAGTAGAAATTCTAGCCTGAGAGTAGGAGCAGTAGTCACTTCTGAAACGATCTTCAAACGGAAGAATGGGACACTGCGCTAAAAGCCGGAAGTTTGCGGGTTCGATTCCCGATGTTGTCACTGGAATTTTTTTAATTTTCGGCCCCATTATGGCTCTGGGGTTGACTCAGCTTCTAACAGAAATGAGTACCAGGAATATTTCCCTGGGGGTAAAGGCTCTTTTAAGGCCCGGAAGGACTCGAACCCAAGTACTATTCAATCAATCAAAAAACACGGAGCCTCCGATTTTTTACATTGCAATTTGTAATATTTCTGTTCGAAATTTTTCGTGGAGAAAATTAGCAGGTCGACCCTTACAATTGGGCTACCTCCTTCCCATGAAAATACACCACTTTATTTCTTCTTGTGTAGATACGCACACCATTTACCTTCTTCCATCGTCCACCGCTTTGGAAGAACAGGAGCTGAAGCGGCTACAGTTACACCCACTATACTTAAACATCCGTGTAATAAGAACCAACAGGATGCACTCTCTACTTTCAATTTATTTCACTGATTAACCTCTATATGTTTCGAGTAGGCTTACTGCTCATCACCAGGAGGTACTACTCTGTATATACAGCAATTGGTATATGTCATGCCGAAAATAATGGAATTGGTAAAATTACTGAAGTATATATATGTAGTCGTTAAAAAGCGTAAAACGTTTTTTGTCAGTAAAATTTCAGATTATGTTAAATGGTATTACATAATAAAAATATTTCAGGAAATGCAGTAAGTTCTTAGGTAAAGCAGATTTGTTGAACATACCGTTCATGTTGACTGGCTGTTGGCAGGATCGGAATGGAACTGGTTTTTGTGTTGGTGTTGATAGTATTGATCGGTTAGTAAGGTGGGATGTGACATATTGTGTAAGTTGTAGATCAGCTGAAACATGAGATTGTACTCGCTTATGTGTTGCTCTGGAATGAGTTGTTTATGATGGTAATATGATCGGATGTATAGTTGTTCATATTCTATTAACAGTGTGGTTTCATCAATATGTTTCAGTAGGGTCATGGTGTCTTTGATAGGGCCACATTCTTGCCGATTATTTAGGATGTGTAACGTATATGTTGATTTGGGTACATTGTGTTTTCAGTATCTCATGTGTTCTTGGTATCTTTTTTTAAACTTCGTCTTGTCTGTCCAATATACGACATATGGCATGTATTATATATAATTTCGTAGATTCCGCTCTTGTCCTGTTCTAGCAACTTGTTGTCTATTTTTGGCTTTGTGAGCTGTTGTAATGTGTTTGTATTCGTAAAGGATATTCCCACGTTTGTATGTTTGGAACAAGCTGGTGATACATGGTCAACAAAACATTAAACGCTTAAAAATATTTGGACTGAAATGAGCATTGATACGACAAGTGTCCGAAAATTTACGGTGACCTCACTGAACACATCAAAAGTTGACCACAGAAAGTTATCATATAACCTGCAAGAAAACATTTCGTTTTTATTCCCGTTTCTATTATTTCTTCGGTAATATTAGCCTAAATTAGATTCGCATTTGTTTTATATTCTCACCCTGTACTAATACGGCCTATTGTGAAATAGTCGGTGGTAATAAATTTATCTTATTAAAAATATACGTAAAGTTGGTGCTTTATAAATTAAAAGGATTATACATTAAATTAATAGGTTCGACAGTAAATTTTCTTGTTAAATATGTTTAATCAGTTTTATCGCTGAATACGCAAACCTGCATTTCAAATTAACATTGGCGTGTACTGACGTTTTATTGAAAGGAATATTTACTACTATCACAATAGAAAGCTCACAGAAGGTTTAGTACATTAGCATCAGTTTATACTACATGTACACAGACAATAAAATTTTATGTTTGGAATTAAAATTGATTAAGGGCCACTTTATTGATAGTATCTATTTTCAATGCGTTTGTTTTTACAAGAAAAGGAAAACCGGTATATAAATTGTGTACGCTCACAATTTAGTATCTGATCAACCTATTAGCCCTAATAAAATGGGCAGCATGTTCGGTGTAAGCCATATACTTGCTACATTACAGAAGCAATAAACTTGACAAATGGCCAGTACTAAGCGTATTTCTGTTCTGTTTTGAGGAAATATGATTCTGCTCTCATATACACAGGATCTTCAAACCTGGACCACACCCAGTAGGTCCAAACAATTAACGGAAACACCATAGAGAAGCCGTCTTCTTTGGAAAGGTTTTTTTTTTGTGGGTGTGTGTGAGATGACGTCGTTCCTTTCGTTCAGGATTTGTAGACAGTGACTGGAACCCGGGCAGGACAAGCCTTCTTTCGCACGCAGGCACAGACGTCAAATTTGTCTCTTTTCAAAACTTCCTGATCGCCTCTGAAGCTCGTCTATTCTCCCGTCAAATGGGTACAGTACGTTCTGCTCCTGGGAGTAAAGAGACTCGGGCTTGAGGCTAAACTGTCACTTAGATCAGGAGATGGACTAAAATGACTGGAGCTAAACCTCCACCTCCCCCACGTGTGCCTTCTTGTCGTGTACAAGTTCAACTCTCCTTTACCCAAACAGATAAAACAATGCATGCCATTCCTTAAATGTGTACCTTAAATTTCTAATGTCTGTAGACATATTTGGATCACATCTCACGGCGTTTCTATAAACCGCCTTTTACGGATCACAATTCAACAAAATTATGTCTGATCACATTTCAAAAACACAATGGGATTGAAATGAGATATTCTTATATCGAATAAGAAAACAACGGTCCATTAAAATTCATTGAGACATCACTTCTATTTTCTTTCCGCCATTGTCTCCCACTTACCGTTTCCTTGATCATTTTTCATAATTTCTGTTTTAAGAGTGAATTACGTTATATCTCAGCCCTGTTTCGAAAGCAGTGCTGTCACGTTGTCACGTATGTAAACAGGTCTGCGTGAAAACTGACATGTCGTGAGGGCGACATTAAACACATATAAAGATAGCACACATACACAGTCATTAACTGTCTGCTGTAAATTGCATATACCAGACCCCTTCCTGGCAACACTTAATTTAAGGAATGTCCAGACTTATTTTTCCGAGAACATAAAAGTTGTAATATAAACGCATAAGACAAAACCTGTTGGTTTTAATATGACGTGTCATGGGTGGACTAATTTATAGTTAGTCATTAGCACGTATTCTAACATATAAGACCATACCTATCTTCATAATGCCTTCCTCTGTAAAATCATTTAATCTTGAGAAAGCAGTTGCTATAGTAGAGAAATGTACTTGAGTTGAAACTAAGAGACCATTGGGGAAGAGTCAAGTACAGATAGCAAAATTTGTTTCGCTAATTAAACTTCGTTAAGAGAACGGGAAAGTTCTCTGTAGTCACAGACAAGCGACGGATTGGCAGCTATGTGAGGCTCAGGTTCTTCAAGACGACTTAGACGCGGAGAGAGAGCAAGCGAAATGCAGACTGTGCAACCTCTGGTCAGCAATGTGAACCCACCTACAGAGAGCGGCATTAAAGTACCAGGATGACTAGTCACTTTCCACCGCATATCATGTCTTAAATAAAACCCTTATTAAAATAAGTGAAATGACCATCCAGGTTCTCAGAACTAGGAAGCCTCCAAGCAACAGACACAAAGATTATGTTTAGAAAAAATCGGAAATGCTCACATTTTCCAGCTGAGTTATTCTTCTGTGAAATGTACATTAGAGGACGTTTGGGAGTTTGTTCATGAAGAATTTCTGCATTCTTCTACATTACAAAATACTCTTAAGTGTTTATTTTCAAAGGCCGTCGACTGTTTAAATAACACACTGTTGATTGTAGTTCAATGAACGAGTAAGGGGCATTACTGTTATGGCACTAATATGGGGAAACCAAAGAACTCGTAGGGAAAACTGATTCAGACCTAAACCACAAAAAATTCCCCCATGAACTTAAAATGATTTTTTAAAATATTATTAGATTAAGTAAAATGGAGCGGTAAGAAATTTAAATGGGGTTAAGCCAAATTGGAGGGTAGTGAAGTATAGTTGGGTGAAGTGAAGTGGAGTGAAGGTCTTAGTAACAGGGTGTCTATCATTATTACAGGATATATAGATCATATGAAGTTTGCTGCTTATGGCTGTTTTGTTTGTCACATCCTTGTATATACCTTTGGTTCTATTTTGTGTAATTGTATATATGGTGGCATGTTTTTTATGCTTCTGTTTAATTTTGTAAATTACGTATTCTTATTATGTATTCTTACTTTGATGAGTGCGTATTCTTATTGGTATGTGTGTTCCGTTCTGGTTCTTCTGTTTCATTGGGTTGTTCTATGTATTGTTTATATGTAAATGTGTGCTGTACTGCTGCCACCGGATGTCAACCCACTTGCAGTTAACAAATACATCATCATATCAAAATACTACAAAACACTTCCCTGTATATTTGCATTATTGGAAAGAACGGAGCTTCTGTTTTACTTTCAAACGAAGATCAACATGGAAGACCTTGCTTTCGTAGCGTTCTGATGCAGCGTAAGTCTGTAGTTCAATGGCGACAATAAAGACGAGGAATATCAAAACTTAACCTTGCAGTCTGCGGCCTGAAACACAAACAAAGTTTGTGCAGAAGTTCAAAGGTTCATTCAGAAACCATTATTGAAAATTAGCTAACCCACTACACTTTACACTCAGGCAAATAATTTTGTCTGGCTCTCCTCCTGGTCCTGCATTTTACAGCAAACGATGGCAACAGTCCTGTATTTCAGGGGTAGTCAGAGGACATATGAATGTTTACTGAAAAATAAAATATTTTCCTGTATGCGTGAGTGCGGGTGCGCGAGCTTGTAACTGACACAGTAGCAGAACTGCACAAAACTGAGAAACTTGCACATGTCTTTATTCGTGTTCCACACAACATGCGATTGAATGTCTTCATATTGGTTTGTCTTTATCGTTAGATCAAATTAGGTGTAAGTCTAATCTATTTAAATAATATTCGTTCATTATTACAGGTAGTAGTAGCAATAGCAGTAGTAGTAGTGGTTGTGGTTGCGACAGTAGTAGTAGCAATAGCAGTAGTAGTAGCAGTAGTAGTAGTAGTAACAGTTGTAGTAGCAGTAGTAGCAACAGCAGTATTAGTAGTAGTAGTAGTAGTAGTGGTTGTGGTTGTGATAATAGTAGTAATAGTAGTAGTAGCAGGAGTAGTAGAATTTGTGGTGGTGGTGGTAGTAGTAGTAGTAGTAGCAGCAGTAATAGTAGTAGTAGTAGCAGTAATAGTAGTAGTAGCAGTAGTAGTAGTAGTAATAGTAGTAGTAGTAGTTGTTGTTGTTGTTGTGGTTTTATTCTTCTTCTCCACAAAAATTTCCCACACAAGGGTACGTTTGACCCAATGCCAGCTAAACATAAACACTATTTGCACCAATCTGCATGCACCACAGCCTAATCTCACCCAGGATCATCCCGCTTCCCGGTTTCTGAAACTGGTTTACAGATATTTGGTAGAACTTCTTCATGAGGGATCAGCGACGCAGGACATCATGCGTACACACGTTCAAAACGCATAGGTTATATATATATATATATATGTGTGTGTGTGTGTGTGTGTGTGTGTGTGTCTTCAAGAGAACGATTGAAAATAGACCCCAGATTTCAAGGTGCAGAGGGCAGTGCAGACTTTCCATCACAGTGCTACTCTAAACGTCTTGAATTTGAAAACGCTAGAAGCAAAAGTTGACCCCCCATGGAAGCCAGTCCCTTAGAAGTTTAGGCTGCTTATAAACAGATGAACTAATTCGCATACAAACATAATGCATTAACGATTTATTCCTAGACCTCAACGTCAAATGCCTTCTACCCTCTTATTCAAATGGTAGCTATTGGGGCACTTCATCAGAGGCAAAGCGGCCGGGGCGTGAAGCTAACCATTCATCTATCTACTGCCGAATAAGTTATGTGTTGCGCTATAGCCCGAAATCCACTTCCTATATGGCTTCATGGCTGGTACAGGGAGAGTTTTAAGTTATGTGTTCTAAGGCTTTCGACTCAGATCGATGAAAATGAAGTTGTAGCTCATTTGGGTTATGATGCGGCGTATTGCGAGTATTGTAGGAAAGATATGAAGTTTCGGGATATCCTTTCGATTCCATCCTCAGGCTTGATTAAATAACCATGATGCCAGAATTACTGGGTGGAGTGTTGATATAGTGAGTTGACTGGAGATGATATGGCTGTACGATCCAACACTGCCATCATGCTTGTTTCATCAAGTCTGATGATAGGATCGAAAGGATATCCCGAAACGTCGTTTCTTGCCTACAATAACAGGCCGCGTCATAACCCAAAAGAGCTACATCATCAAATTCACATAACTTCAGAGAGGGCAGATGAACTAATTCTCATACAGGTTATAAGAATGCTGCATAAACAAATAATTTCTAGACCTGAATTTGAAATGTCTTGTACCCTCCTATTGGTGTGAAGTTTGTCAATAGGAATACAATGTAAATGCAGGAAATAATTATCTGACCCAAACTCAAGGACGACTACGGCAACCAGTAACACTCTAGTTCTCTAGATCTCAAGACTGACTGATTCCATCTGCTGTTACAGACGTTTTCCCACCACTTTTTGCTTTTCACATATGTGACTTCGTGTGCCTCAGCGTTTGTGTGTATTATTTCCCCACGAATAAGGCAGTTCAGTTTTCAAAATATTGTGTGGCCATCACGTTACTGAACATAACCTGATATTTGCGCTGTGCAAGCTATAAGATCTAATATCAAGATGGCAGCGACGAGGTCTTGTGAAGCAGTAGGGATATTATAACCATAATTTGCGAAGCCATCAAAGACATTATTGCAATATTAGTTTATATTTTAGGCACTGAAATTGTAAAAAAAAAAAAAGACGTGTATTATGAAAGAAATCACTAAGTTGCATGTAAAAGCTCAGTTGGCCTTATGTTTTGGAAGGAAATACATTCAGGATAGTAGGTAAAAAAAAAATATTTTATCGATCTGGAGCATAAAGATTTCAATAAGCATTGTCATTTGTAAGTCTATTAGATTTATACAAGTTGATTCTCTGTAACATCAATGTTAATAGAAATCCAACCAGATGCAAAAGAATGCAGATATTTATTCACTGCAAAGTCACTCTACATGTTTCGAGTGTCACAGCACCCATCAACAAGAGTACTAAAAACTGTAACCGCAACCTCCGGTACAGGTCATAATACTGGTACAGCTACTTCCCTACAACGTGGCCTGATCGGGACTGGTTTGTGCGAGTCGTGCGATTCGCGAGATTATGTGTATTTGGGACAGCTATGTCTATCAAAAAGCTGTTCTTTGTTTTCTTATTCATAAACGTTAAGTCAGGTCTATTAAAAGGTACTGTTTTGTCCGTAAGTATGCTGCGATTCTAGCACAGCTTGAAATTTTCATTCTTCAGTACATTGGCTGGTGTGTACTTATAATATGGACTGTTATCGTCAATCAATTTGGCTGCTTCTGCCAGTTTCTGATGGATAATTTTGGCTAGCCCATCATGTCTCTTTACATACTCGGTAGGTGCTAGTTGCTCACATGCTGCAGTAATGTGTTGGATTGTCTCCGATTCTTTTCCGCATCTTCTGCATAGCTCTTTGGTGTCTGGCTGCTTCTTGGGACCATTGTCTCTTGACTTTGTTATTATATTCTTCATCTGTGAGGAGTTCATTTGCATTTGCGCGGACAAAGTCCAGTGGTGTGCACCTATCATCTGCTTTTACTACTGCAGCATGAAGAGACAACGTGACCTGTTTGTTTAAGAAGTATGTCTGAAGGAGCTTCACCTGTTTATCATGTAGTCGAGTTATATTAATCAATCAATCAATCAATCAATGTATTATTATTATTATTATTATTATTATTAGATTGAACTACAGTCCAGTATAGACCTTCGTCTACTTAATGGACTTCTCTCAGTTTTTGACATCTCTTTTCAATTTTAAATTTTGCATCGTTTCTGTACGTAAGCCTCATTAATCCGCAAATAGTTGCCAAGCGATGAAACTTCGGTGTGCAGAGATCGCTCTGTGCATTAGCCCGTAGTTCTTTCCTGTATGGTCTTCTAACGATTAAAATAAAATGCTGTAATTTCACATTATTGTGAGGTATGAATTTCATTAGCTCAAGAGGGTGCTGAAAACATCAATTCCACTTTCATACTATATAAATAAAGAGTTATGTTGCGGTGTGTGGTAAAAATGCTGTCAAAAGCGTGCTTGGTTTTTGTCCAAAATCAGAAGAAAATGTGGGAAAATCTAGGCCTCATTAAAGATGGAATGACCTAAGATTATATTAAATTGGCGTGAAAGAAGCCAAGTTGTAAGATCTAGTGATTTAAGATGTAAACCTTGAATTGTGGACAGAAATATATAAACATCATGAATTACATTAACATTGCTCAAACGTCGTAGGAATTAACTAAACTCCTTCCTACCGAGTAAGCTTTGCTCTGTTAATGGCTTTTCGTAAATTTGACGAAAACTTCGAGGTAAATGACGGAGACATCTGAGGACTGCAGCATTTCTTTGTTGAATCTATAAAAGTGTGCTGCAGAACTGTTGTATATGTATCTAGCAGTGAGGTGTTGAGAGATGCGAGAGCTAGGCGCCAGCTGACAAAATGTTCAATCTTCCTGCACTCAGCAGCAGCTAAATATAACTAACCCTACCATCGACATGTAACAAATAGCCTCCCCATCAATGCCTTAAAATGTCTAAGGTAAATAAAGTGTAGTCTATTAACGGAAGAAACCGACGTACAGTACAGTATAGTACAGTGCAGTACAGTACAGTACAATACAGTACAGTACAGTGCAGTGCAGTACAGTACAGTACAGTGCAGTGCAGTGCAGTGCAGTGCAGTGCAGTGCAGTACAGTACAGTACAGTACAGTACAGTACAGTACAGTACAGTGCAGTACAGTACAGTACAGTACAGTACAGTACAGTACAGTACAGTGCAGTGCAGTGCAGTGCAGTGTAGTGCAGTGCAGTGCAGTACA
>Ga0123354_10012227_pt1 | contig 13298 bp, 12 predicted proteins | sample TergutLab28metaG_2_FD_97872 | JGI IMG/M metagenome (GOLD analysis project Ga0123354, IMG submission 97872) | Labiotermes labralis P4 segment gut microbial communities from Petit-Saut dam, French Guiana - Lab288 P4 | ecosystem: Host-associated > Arthropoda: Insects > Digestive system > Gut ...
TATTGTGCGGGTGATAAAATCGAGAAGAATGTGATGGGCTGGGCATGTGGCGCGTATGGGTGAGGAGAGGGGGGTGTATAGGGTCTTGGTGGGGAAACCGGAGGGAAAGAGACCACTGGGGAGACCTGGACGTAGACGGGTGGATAATATTAGGATGGATCTCCAGGAGGTGGGATGTGGGTATTTGGACTGGATTGGGCTGGCCCAGGATAGAGACAGATGGCGGACGGTTGTGAGTTCGGTAATGAACCTTCGGGTTCCATGAAATGCGGGGAATTTCTTGACTAGCTGCAAACCAGTTAGCTTCTTAAGGAGGACTCTGCACCATGGAGTAAGTAAGTAAGTAAGTATAAAGTGAATTGCAGAGTACTTAAAATTGTGCTGCAAAAAACCTTCACACTGAAACCATGATTCCGTAAAATAAGTAAAGAGGTAAAGTTGGAACAATTTTTTTAAATAAAAAGACGAAACTGTAGGCCACACATGACAATATAACACGGCGTAAATGCTGAGTAACTATGGCTATAAACACACATTCAGAATGTGTAATAATAACTGTCTTTCCAAGGCAACAATGGTTACGCTAATACGCCTTAATGTTACATTATAGTACATTGCCCCTATTGTTTATGTATTACCTTCTGTTACCTGGGTATAGAAATGTAAAGACGAAAATACACAACCTAACAACTGTGCCTTCCCTTTACCTCTGCAAAGCTTAGGCCTTTATCACAGGGGGGGAAAAGAGACAGGGAATAGCTAAGAATATGAGCAGGAAATAGCGGTGTGACGAAGCAGACAGAAAAATGAAGAATTTGAAGTATTATAATGGAAACCCCAGACCGAAATGGGAGAGACAAGTCCCTTGGAACATGGGAAATACAAACAATTCATGCAAAAATTGTATTCTAAATCCCGAAAAGAAGAGACCGTTTGGAATATTTATTTCATGAGAATAGAGTGCCACAAAAGACATTAAATAAAACGTGTCGCAGAGCATGGGCTAAATTTAGCTTAGACCCTGCGGAAGTAGACACCATTTCAAAGGCTATACCTTGGCAAAATGTAAATTAACAAGATCGTCCATGCTAAAATTTGTTCAATTTTCAATCTGATTGTGACAAACAAAGAAAGAGTGCAGCTACGTGCGAGTAATTCTCTATGCAAATACATAAATGTGATAGGAAATACTGTTTGTAATTTAACAATCAGAAAACTGGCGATATTGTGGAACTTTTGAGTTTACACACGAAAAATTCATGCATACAGGTAAAATAAAACAATTATACTTTTTCTAATAACTGCGCTGCCTATGAACTTACTGGAGAAAACTGCATAACGAGGAACTCCACGATCTGTATTGCTTGCCAAATTTTGCCATCGCGATAACACCAAGAAGAGTGCTGCAGGCATGTGACAAAAGAATTCTTGAGAGAAGACCTAAATAAAAGACACCACTTGGGAGCTACAGGTATAAAAGAAATGACAATATTAAAATGCATCTTTAAAAAAGTATGGGAGGGTGTGACCTGGGTTCGCAAAGAAAAGTGTTGGGCTCTTTTTAAAACTGTAATGAACTTTTTAGTTGCGTAAAGCGCAGAGATATTCTTGACCAACTCACGGGAAATATCCACTAAGAAGGTTTCCGTTATTCGGTATCAGCCGGGTACATAGGTGTCGTAAGTTTTTGTTACTGGCGTGTGTAACAGTGTGACTGAGGAATTGTGGTCTGTAACGGGCACCGTGTCCATGCTCCGGATGATGGGTGGACATGGAGCATGAGTGGAATTATGACTGTCAGAGACATATCGAACTAATAGGAGAAACCCATGTCGCAATGCCACGTTTCCCACACAGATATCCCTGGGGAAGAAATCGGCCCACTGGGGTAAGAATGCCGGCACCTAACAGCCTCATCAAACGCACTTACATTATTTCTATGCCTAATTCAGCACAAAGCCATGAAGTTGTACGGGAGAGTGACAATGTAGGTCCCCACATTTGAACTCAACACTGGATAAAACTGAATGTCCAGCTTCTCCCTGGGGAAAAGAAGCGCCATACCAACTAGATAAAAGTGGGTCGGCTCCAGAGCCAATTTGAATAATAATAATAATAGTTATTATTATTATTATTATAAAATATGCATGTCTCCTGTCACAGGCATTTCTTCCTGGTACTTCTCTTGAACCAGCGGTGATCCCCACCGCTCAGGCTTATTATTATTATTATTATTATTATTAAACTACTAACTGCAAAATGAGTTGTCACTCGGTGGCAGTAGTCCTTACACTAGTGCAGACAAAACAAATAAGAATAAATATACATAAACGAAACAATACAAAAAACACAGCACAAACAATACAAAACACAGTAAATACAAGTACACATATTACCAAAATACCAACACATTACAAAACCTACACATACACACACCCACACATTACAAAACAAGTTAAAATAAGCACAGTACAAGATACACCAAAATGAACTAGTTACAATATAATCAAGTACGCTCAGTATAAGATCCTTCTAATGTACATGGTGCGGGGGGAGGGGAAGGGAGGGGGAAAAACCCCCGTACATACTGACCGGAACAAGTGTGGTTCTTTCGTTGCTGGGTCCAGTAAGAAATCCAGCTTTAATAAATCTGTCAAACAGGCACAAAAAAAGGTGCTCATAAGGTGACTAAGGTAGAACTGGAAAAAGTCAAGGACAGAAGCAGGATACATGGAAACCACCTACAGTCATGTGTAAAATAAGATTCGTACAAAAGCCAACAGCCCAACTACCGGTACATGAAGTTTTGTTTCCAGTGTTGTCACGCCGTCATCCACAAAACATAGTCCCTTTTTGAAGACGACTGAAGAAACAGGACATTTGTAAATTGCTCTTCATCACCTGTCAAAATCTTCGTAACAATGTATAGTAACATTCTGTCAATATCTTCGTTGTCAATCACAAAAAAAAAGAACCTAAAAGCTGAGAAGGAACAAAGGAAAACCTACAGTGCTGCTATTTCCTCTGTGGGCCGCGAAATTTAGGATGTAATATTATAGCAGTGGGCCGGGAGAGCTCAGTCGGTATAGCAACTAGCTGGTTGGTACGAGGATTGAATCCCATTGCGGGTGATTTTTCTGCACCCGTCAATGTCGGCCCTCAGGCCCACCCAGGCTCCCGTAGTCATACGCGCGGGTAAAGCAAACGCGGCGTGGTGTTGACCACCCAATTCAATCTAGCGCCGAGGTTAAAGGAAATGTAGAGCTATATCTCTACTCCCGCTCTGTGCCAACATTGCAGGTTATAGGGTGAACTTTACCTTTGCATATACACCACAGCAGGTAAAAAAGAGTTATGAATACTTTCGTTTCAGGTAAATTCTACATACATAAACCTAGCACGCAGTAGGTATACTACTGTATTCACAATATAATCAATCCCCCCCATCGTTCATGGGTGGGTTTCCGTCTCCTTCCGTAGTGTTACCGACTCACAAACTTTTAAAATGTTCTAACTGATTACAACAAGGAGCACTGTGCCATGAACGAACACTTTCAGAACTTAACACTGTCGTGATATTGGGTGTAGGTGATCAACGCCACGCCCCGGCTGTTTGCCCACAGGAAAGAGCCCCAGTACTGATAGTACAAGAGGGGGTTTGAGCCCCAGGGCCGGTCTGGAAGGTCTCTTGCCACCCACAGGGGTTCGAAACCCGAACCGTCAAGCCTATAGAGTGTCGCTATACCAACCAGGCCAGGCCTGCTCAATCCTTCAAGTGGTGCGGGCAACTTTGCAAAGTTCGGGGACCGAGGTAGCACAGTGGTTAAGGTGCTGTGCTACACATCGGAAGGTCGCTGGTTCGATCCCAGATGGTGTCATTGGAAATTTTTCATTGACATAAAATCCTTCCGATCGCACAGTGGTCCTGGGGTCGACTCAGCCCTTAACAGAAATGAGTACCAGGAGTATTTCCTGGGGGTAAAAGCGGCCGGTGCGTAAGGCTGAAAACCTTACCACCATCCTGTGCCGTTGTTACGAAATCTGGGAACCTTAACTTCCTGGAATCCTCTGGGCACCCCGGGCCTGTAATGGGACTGCTTTGCCTTTTTACAGGGAGACCATCACATTATCGTGTACCAAGTGCCGATGTTAAGAACTGGTGGAGCTACACCCCACTACCCATACGCCGTCGTGGCCCGCATAAGAATATTATCTTGTGTTTATGTTATAATTCTGTTATGCATTCTGCTGTTACACGATCAACATGTGGGAGCTACTTAGTCTAATACTTATCTCTATTGCACTACCCTGAAGATGGACGCAGCAAATTCAGCTGTTTATCAATTTACTAGATCCGTATCTCAAAAGACTTCATTCTTCATCAACGCTATGCGAGAACCTCAAATCTGGCACACTTTTCTCTACTCATGCTACCGGAGGACACCTAAACTTCTCGGTAACCTACTGTCAGTAATGGGATAGAGTAGTCAGTCAGTACAGCGAATCGCTGCAGGCTAGACGGTCAGGGGTTAGGAACCCGCTAGGAGTCCGATTTTCCAAATTCATGCAGACGGGTACCGAGTTCCACCAAGTCTCCCATATAATTGGCACCGGCTCGCTGTCTCTGGGGTAAAGCCCTCTGTTCCGAAACGTCGGCACAGAAAATTTAGAAGCCGGGGATCGCCCACAAAAAAGAATACAACATTCAGAACAGGCGAAAGTTTGAGATCAAGAAAAAATATGTTAATTGAGAAGCTTGTAAAATTGGAAACCGGATGGAAACAACAAACACGACTCAGCATGAACAAAGATTTCTGAGATGGCTTGAGTCAGTTGAGGAAGATCTTAAAGATGGTGGGTGTGACGTGCTGGTGACGTAATTTGCAGGACCGAGAACAGTGGAGGGCAATTTTGGAAGAGGCTAATGTTCAACAAGGACTGAAATGACAGAAGATGAATACTAATACTACTACTACTAACAGTAATAATAATAAGAAGAAGAAGAAGACGACGAAGAGGCAGAAGAAGAAGAGGAAGAAGTTAATGTTAGAAGGAACACCACCCATGAAGATGGAACAAGCCTGTAATGCTTTAAATCATGTTTCTGATGAAGAAAGAAATGGCAATAATAATAATAATAATAATAATAATACATGTTTGTAAAATTACAAACCAACGCAACAAAGACCCTGTTACTGACAGCTTGATGCACGTAGTTTCGATTCCCGGCAGGATTGTTTGATTACAAATTGGTTCGGACCTCACTGTCCCGATGCACCTAGACCTTAATTAAGGGACCCTTTGTGCCCCATATCAATTTATGGGAGCCCTGTTGCTTTACTAAATTTCCAGATGGCCCCCAGACCTATACTCTAAATGTCCTCTGTCTCCAAGAAGAAGGAGCCCAGATACGCATATCTGAGTGAAGCCAAAGCTTCACACTCACAAAGAATGTGGGCTGAGGTTTCATCCTCTGCTCCACACCTCCTACACAATGGATTGTCTGACAGTCCCATTAGGTGAAGATGTCTCCTCAGGGTGTCATATCCAGTGAGAAGGCCAGTAACAGCCCTGAATTGTATCCTGTAAAAGGACAGAAACCTAAGCTTGGCACCCAGACAAGGTCCCAGAATTAGTTCTCGAGCCTCTCTTTGGGTGTCGCCAAGACCTCACCATCGTGACCAATGCTGGTTAACCAACCAACGACTAATCCTTCTTCGCATATCCTGTCTAGAGACTCCCCGGGCCGGCTCAGGTGCAAGAAACTCCAGAACAGAGCCGCCCATTGCGAGCTCGTCGGCGATCTCATTACCTCGTACTCCACCATGTCCAGGGATCCAGAACAGCCCCACCGCATCCCGGGTAGAGATATCGTTCAACGCCTTTTAGTACTGTTGGACCAATTGAGTCGTTGTTCTGACGGCCTGAAGAGCTTCCAAAGCCGCCTGACTATAAGAGCAGATACTCACATATTTTTTCTGGTGTTTTCTGAAATTGAATTTCATACACACGCCAAGATAGCATATATCTCGGCCTGAAAGTCTGTAACATACCTTCCTACAGAAAAGCTAAGCCTTCTTCCTATAGATTGCCCATAGACTCCGGCCCCGTTTGCTTCTCTCATCTTGGAATCATCTGTAAACCAGACGAGCCCTTTGACTGCAGGAGGAGAGCCAGTTCCTTTGGTCCAGTCTTCCCTAGCCAACATAGTAACCCCGTATTTGGGTTCAAAATTAAATCCTGGCCTCATAACTTCAACCTCCATATTAAATATGGGCTCTGACTGCTGAAGCCGTATCAAAATACTACTGTGTCCTCGATTGGGATGTAGGTAAGACCAACATCCCAGACACCAGAGACGTTCCCGGCAGGGACATATCTTTCTCTTTTCTCAAATAGCATGTCCAAACCGGCCGTGGAATCCAACCACTCCGAAACAGAATTGGTACAAGACAAAACGTTGCCTGGATAAAGCGACCGGAACGTGAAAGTGACCTCTCACATCCACATTCACACAGACTTACAATATGATGATTTTACTCGTATGTGGAACTTGGTCACTCGCCCTACATTGGAGCATCGTGGTGTGTGCAGACAGGGTGCTGAGGTAAACGTTTGGACCTAGAATAGAGGAACCAGTAAAATGATACACATCATTACATAAAGCAGGGCTAACCTACATGCGGCTCTAGAGGAAAATATTTGCAGCCCCCGATCACCTGAATAGTTGCAGTAATACAATTTAACAGACATGGTGTAAAAGCCTACAGAACATAATATGACAACTTTATTGGCAGAAAAAATGTTTAGAAGCTGTAACAAATCACTTTTAGTATAGCACATAGATAAACCGATCATTCTTTGTGTTCTGCCGATTTCAGTATTGCCTACTGCCGTCTCATTCAACTGCGCTTTTAGTAACCTAACTTACTGTTTTAAATAATGACTTTCTAGTTAATACAGTCCCCTCTTTTGCCATATACGTGTACACACGTGCGACCATCAGGAGGGTCCTTGACAAATTATGTGGACCTCCTATGGTTTGAAGTTGGCCAGCCGTGACATAATGTATGATTTCAAAATTTGCGGTCTGCACTTAACATTATTAGAGTATGAAATCAAGGGGATGGTGTGTGAGACGTGTAGCACGCATGGGAGAGAAGGGATATTCACACATTATTTCAGTCAGAAATTCTGAAAGAGTAATACCACTTGGAGAATTTGGTAATAAATTGGAGAATAATATTAAAATTAATGTTTAAATGAATGGATTTTTAGCGTGTGAAATATTTCAACCTGTTTCAAAATTGGGGTTTTCAGAACTTCGTAACAAATTTTACAGAGACCAGAAATTATTCTACTTTCAAAATTCCTTATGCCACGCTGCATGGCGTACATGAACAGAACGACTTTAGGCAAAGCGTGCTGCTGTGCTTTGAACTCGCAGACACTGAGTCGCTCTGTTCGGCCAGACACGAGCCATAACCATATTCTGAGTGAAACAGAGACAATGGGATCATCACCATTGAAGTTCAAGAACCTTGCGAAGTGAAAAAACTGGAGCGCACACACAGGAATGCACCTACTTGCCCACTGTCACCACCCCACAACCCGCACGTCATCGGTGTAGATTTGGTTGCCTAGCAACCAGTAAGGATATTAGGACCACCCAGTCTTTTGTTCCGTGTACACCCGAGCTTAAGCAGTCATTTTTTGTGCGTTATTTAACGATGTTGTCCACTGCTAAGGCTACACACAAATCTCCAAAACGTCCAGACCGGCTCTGGGGCCCACCCAATCGCCTATTCAATTAGTTTGTCAACTCTCTTCCATGGTTAAAGTGACAGGGACATAAAGTTTACCACTCACTTCCATCTAGTGCCGAGGTAAAGAATGAGTGGAGTTGTATCCCTACTCCTTCTACATAAATTTACAACTGTACTGATTTAGGTTTCCATTTACCGGCCCATATACAAACTCTTACACTGTCACTTTTAAATACTCAGTTTTTCGTTAATTACCGACACACATTTTTAACCACATTAAGACTTCTGTACAGTCTAACAAGCGCGCCTATATTTCATTCTGTTTTAAATTTGTAAAGGGTTATAAAATGGATTTTTCAACCCAAATTTCATTCCGGTGCAAGATATCATCGACGCCGACGCCTCTTAAACTCGCTTTCCCTCACATTAGCTTACCAACGACCATGGAGTAAAATCGTGCTTCAGACATTGACATTTCGTCAGTCAGGCAAAACACGACCCAAATTTTGTAGAAAAGACATGCTTACTGTCGTTTTCAGAAGAGTTTGCATTATCATCATCATCATCATCAAACGTCACGAGTTGGGCCTTAATAGACCTGCAAGACAACATAGCTTCTAGTTTCAGTCAACACAACCATATATTATTTTATTGTACCTTCATGACTGCAGGTTTCAGTCACGTGACCATCACCAGGCCATCTGTACAACACTTAAAACAAGGTAACATGCAGTGCAAATAGCACTAATGCAACATGGGATCCCATAAGACTTATAAATCTATTATAACATATTAAGAATAGTCTAAAATGAATGGTTTTATAGGTTGTGACTTATCAAAGTGTTTGTAATAATAAGCAAATTTTGGAAGCTGAAACGATTTTGGTATATATTATACATTTAAAAGCTTTTCTATTTAAGTAGGATAATGTTTTCTTATTTCAATATATGTATATGTTGTTATTCACAAGTTATTACACATGATGTAGAGCCAAGATGTTCGTTACGTTTGTCGTACACATAGAAATTCGGATGCTAAATGTTGATATTTCTTAGTATCTGTTTCGTATTTTATTTATGTCTGTGGATGTCTTATATGTGGGCCGGATAGCTCAGTCGGTGTAGCGACTGGCTACGGGCTGGAAGGTCCGGGGATCGAATCCCGGTGGAGGCGAGATTTTCCGCGCCTGTCCGGACCGGCCCTGAGGCACACCCACCCTCCTGTACAATGGGTACCGGGTCTTTCCCGCGGGTAAAGGGCGGCCGGGGCGTGACGCTGACCCCTCAGCCCCTTCTAGTGCCCTGGACAAGAAAGAGTAGAGCTATACCTCTACTCCACCTACGGGCCGTACAGCCTGTACAGAGCCTCATTGCCTGTACAAGGGTGCACTTTACCTTTTTATATATTATATGCGTCGGTGTAAACCGGAATTTGTATGTACCAAGGCAGTAGCTATTCTGAAATTGTAAATATTTGTATAGTTTATTTGTTTAATTCAATTTATTGTTTCAAAGGTCTTCCAAGCCGTCTTCGTCCACTCCATCTATAATTCAGCACTATTTTTGGCATCCTGTTGCTCTTTATTCTTGTTACATGTCGTAGCCAATTTGATTTGTATTTTCTTAGTTTCTGGTCAACTGGTTCTGCTTTCAAATCCTCCAAAATTCCTTAATTCCTTTTATTGGTCAAAACTTACATCTCGCTCTTCTTCCGAAAAATTTCTTCACTTCGCCATTGGTCTATACCCCGAGCCAGACTAAATTTCAAATTGTCAAATCCCACTTTTTCGAAAGTCATTTTACAATTAATTCCCCGTCTACCCTCATACTTAGCATGAGGCGTAATTTGCGTTTTGGCAGCAGAGTCTGTAAGCCGCTCTCTTCTTCCCCATGCGTGCCACATGCACCGTCCATCTCACCCTAATAATATTTGGTCACGCCGAACTGTAAGGTGAATTAAAATCCGACGGCAAGTGTTGGCATAGATTTGGAATTTTTGTAATATTCAAGGAACTGACGACTCAGCCAATATGACTCACAGGGGCATTGCCAGGACTCGAGGTCAGGCACAGCGACACTAGGCACTGGACAGTAACAGACAAGATAAGAATTTCTGTGCAAAACACGTGCACGCTACGTCATTGACTTGTACGTATTGTAGAAATTAGCTATTAGCAATTTCGTATAGTTAATTCGTTTGTCTAACAACACAGCAAGTACCTCGTACAATAGTGATGTTACAAGATACAAATTTACCTTCACACTTTTCATGTCCGTACATTAAGAATGTTGTTACTTGTGAGCTACTTGTTCTCAAAAGATCCCTACTGCTGTGCACAACTTCACTTATCTAACAGGAAGCGACTCAACTATACTCATCCACTAAATAACATAAACATAACATAATTTACTACAGTTTAACAAACATAAGACTTAAAATTTTGATGTTTTGTGACCACGAGACTCTATACAGTAAATTAAGTGTAACATTATTTGTATACAAATTGTATTATCGTTGATGATGATCATGGAGGTGACTGAAACATGTTGCTGAAGAGAAATATGGATAATACGTGATTGAGCATATTTATAAATGTGCATTTTTTTGTTTTTCACATAAAGTAAACAACAAATTTTCCTGTTGATTTTGTGGGTGCGAAACAGCGTCTCTCACGGTCAGGGGAGAAAATAAATTTAGAGTTGAGTTTGAAGGTTCTCAAAAAGGTAACAATGACGGTTTTAGTCTTCTGGGATATGACACAGTGCAGTGTTGTGGTACATAGATACTAATATTTGGTAAAAGCTTCCTGTCTCCTTCTTCAGAAGACCCCAAGAAGAGGCCTAAACCAACAACGGACTACGCTGAAGACGGATACAGCAAGCAGGTCTTAAACTTTGGTAAGTTTATACCAGTTTACATGGTTGATATGGCAGAAGACGTGAATCTGTTTTAGGGCTGCTCCAGAACGTGATGCTGCGGAGGATATTTCGAGCTATAGGAGAAGAAATTAACAGGAAGCTGCAGAGCTCTTCACAATGATGTGTTTCAGGATTTTCAGGCTTACTCGCGAAAATAATCACATCAATGAAAATGCAATTGGCGGGTGAGCATGAAGCATGCGTGGAAAAGGAGAAAAAACCATACAGGAATTAGGTGGCGAAACCTCAATGAAAGGGAACATTTGGTAGACACGCTTAGATGGAGAGATAATAATAAAATGGAGCTTAAACAAATAGGATTGGAATGTATGGACCAGATTGATCTGGGTCCGAATAGGGACCAGTGGGGGGGCTGCTCTAAACATGGCAATGCCATTTCAATTTTTGAAAATTTCAGGGGATGTTTTGTCCGAGTAAATGTCAGATTTGCTTCCCCACTGAGTTATTTATACGGAGATATGCGGTTCTCACAGTGGTGCTAAGAAATATTCAAGTCCTGTGGGTTGTTACGCCGTGTCGACTGGTAAATAGCTACAGACGTTTCGGAGAAGCATGCTGCCTCCATCTTCATGGTCCGGCTAATCCAAGAAGAGTTATCAGCTGACTTTTTTTTTACTTCGTCCACCCTCTGAATTTTTAATGACGCGCGATATTTCAGAAGCCGGCTCTGCCTCCATCTTCAGAAAAGGGCAGCACCTAGTCTGCTGGACCCCTCAGATACAGCGATTTGTTGATTAGGTGTTAGAACATGGATGAAAAGTTTCAGCATCAATGACATCTGTTTATATAGATTTTGCCGATGATTCATAGGGTCCTGATCATCATCGTCATCATCATCATATATCTTTCATGGAGTTGGGCCACTTGTTGACCTCTTCCGGTCTCACGTATCCAAAAGTCTCTACAAAGGTCTACCGTGATTCCTTCTGCCAGTTGGGGAGTAGTTTTTCGTTAACCTGGGTAATCTGTTTCGAGGCATTCTATTTACATGTTGTATCCAGCTTCTCTTGTATTCCAGTAATTTGTACAAAACTGGTGTTTTTTAACTCCTTTTTGACTCCTAAATGTAGCAATCCTACCCTGCTCTGGGCCCATAACCCATTCAGGGGAAATTTTAACTACTGGCAAGTCTCACGAAAAGAAGCCGGACAGATTTTCTTTGAGAACGATGTTTCCATGAAATATAGGTTTGTGTATTGAGGGGTTCAAAATTCATATCCTGACGATTTAAGGCTACTTCCTTTGTTATGGAAATTTGCTGCTAAGCACATTGCTTATGGAAATATCGATCCAAAGTGTACTTGGTTGACTTTTTACAACCGCGAAACGCTCTCACGAACGTGATGTATTATCTGTTACACTAAACCATCAGGGGTGTGCAGAAGGCTTTCATTGCTGGATGCAACATACGTGTCTTATGAGCTGGCAAAGAAGCTGACATTGTACTTTCCTCCTCATATAATTCGAAAAAAGGAGACGACTTTGACGACTGTGCTCTCCGGATCTTTTACATCTGTTACAATAAGTATGCTTCTGATGACCACACATTTGGCCAAAGTAAGTTTCAAAAATTCTGGGGCAGATTTTGGAATGAAACATTTAAGAATACCCCTATCTGACCGATTCACCTGACGTGGTTCACTGATACACAACTGTGTTTCTAACCACTGGCAATCAAAGAATAAGAGACTTGGCTTTCAAAATACGTGGTAAAAGCAATCCCTGCACAGGTCTGGACCGGCTCTGATGGCTCTAGGAGGTTCCCAGAATTTCTAGGCAAAAGGAACACGAAGATGGTAAGGGTGTCAGCCCTACGCACCGGCCGCATTAAACCGCCAGCAAATATTCCTGTACTCACATCTGTTAGAGGTTGAGTAGAACCCAGGACCACAGTACGGCCGGAAGGATTATGTCAGTAAAAATGACCACGTCGGTAATAAAACCCGCGAACTTATAGCGCAGTACCTCAACCGATTTCTCCACCAAGTACCCCTCAAAATATCTGAGCACTCCTTAACCTCACTAAGAAATTCAGAAAATTGCATTTCATGATATCTTATCTTATCTAACACAACTCCAGTATCGACAATGCGAATGTTTGAAATATCACTGTTCTTAGCTTACCTTACAACAAACACCAGATTTATAACAATAATGTATCACTTCAACACACACTTTCGTCTGCACATTGTTTGTCCTAAAATGAAGGCTACACGCTACAGACACAAACACGCCAGATGGCAGCACCGATCACAACGCCATCAATAACGTAGTTACGTATTTTTCCTCCAGCACATTACTTTTACCCGAACTTAAAATATTTCTCTGTCTGATGTGAATATCACATGAAACACTGATTATTTCCCATTACAGCATTAACTCTTCCCCTGGGGGATAAAGCGAACGGGGCGTGAAGTTGACTATTTACCTCCATCTAGTGCCCCGGTCTACAAGACTGTGGCTATACTTCAAGGGGCGGACCAATACCCTGGCCACCTCGAAGCCCAGATCTCTCTCCACTTGATTTTTTCCTGTGGGGGTACATTAAGAACATTGTGTATGCTGAGAAGATAAGGAATATCCAGCACCTGCA
>Ga0123354_10012232_pt1 | contig 13297 bp, 12 predicted proteins | sample TergutLab28metaG_2_FD_97872 | JGI IMG/M metagenome (GOLD analysis project Ga0123354, IMG submission 97872) | Labiotermes labralis P4 segment gut microbial communities from Petit-Saut dam, French Guiana - Lab288 P4 | ecosystem: Host-associated > Arthropoda: Insects > Digestive system > Gut ...
TCTAAGCTGCACAGAGCGTTGAATTCGGTCAAAAATTTCTTGGTCATCGTTGCACATGCACGCATAATGGAGTCTGGCCTACGACACCATTACATACATAAAAGATTCGTCGGATATAGACATGAATCTTCACGCCAAGGCCTAAACAGACGCTGGCGTCGAAGTTGTCGATAATGATGATGATGATGACCATACACTATATTACGAGTGATGCTATATGATACGGACAATGCTTAGCAATCAGTTGTAACTGGGATTCAGTATGCAATGGAAGTGACGAAGGGAAAGAACAAATTCTGCTGTACTTAAGTGAGTTATTTAAGGACGCCGTCAAACGTAATTTTATTTAGCGGCAGTAATAGATGAATGAATGAGCACGGAGTATTGGTAGAATGATTACTGTTAAGAAAATTCTGTTTCATTGTCACTTTGTCTGCCAAAAATCCCGCATGGACTGTCCTGGCACTGGACCCGGGCCTTCGAGCTGAGTGGCCGGCCATCAACCCTTTATGGCAGGGCTGGTGAAACTTTTTGTGGGCGCTTGCCAAAACCGTCTATTAATTTCGCATAAATTTGTTCGCGTACCCATGGGAATTTTGAAGAGAAAAATAAGGTATTGGATTCTTCCATAATTATTATTAATTACTGCATTATTATTATTACTGATGCATTGTATAATTAATGCATAATATAATTATTATATGTGGGCCGGGTAGCTCAGTCGGTATAGCGACTGGCTACGGGCTGGACGGTCCGGGATCGAATCCCGGTGGTGACGAGGTTTTACGCCCGTCCAGACCGGCCCTGGGGCCCACCCAGCCTGCTGTAAAATGGATTCCGGGTCTTTCCCGGGGGTAAAGTGCGGTCGGGGCGTGCTGCTGACCACTCACCCCCTTCTAGTGCCGCGGTCATGGAAGAGTACCTACCTCTATACCTCTACCCACCCATTGGGCCACACCGGGCCTGTAACGGGATCACTTTGCCTTTTTAATTATTATATTTCTAGAAAAGGCCTCATCGAGGAATGCGATGAGGAAGAAAATGTGTAAGTAACCGGATTTGCTGCTACTTCCTGTTTGAAAATAAGTTTTAAAAGTTTGTCCAATTTCAAGTATTCGCCTAATCACCGCCTGGCCGGGACACCGATGATAAATATCCATTCAACACCCGATTTGTGTAATAAAATTCCATTCGCATTGTCATTTGGTAGCAACATTAATTCATACACAGTCTCAACGCAGTCTGATCTGTACTGTACATATACACAAATATTCTTCATAATATAGAGTCGCTGGGCGGGCAAAACGAATATTTAAAAAAAAAAATGGGACAGCAGTGAATGGCGTGTGCCAAGGAAATCTTTCCTGTTGCCATTTTGGGACGCGCGCGCGGCATAGGTCCGTCATCCCTGCTGTAAGGCATGGTACTTGTGTTTGAAAGAAGAAACATAAAGTTCGCAGGCAAATGCCAATTAAGGTGGCACAAATTTTGAAAGGCGGCGAAAATTTAAAAATACATAAAACCAATTTTAAATACAGAAGAACCAAATGCTGGGATTAATGTTTTCAGCATGTGAGGGAATGACTAAATATAATCACAGCGGATTAGCTTACGATGAACGAATTTTTCACCTTGTCCTCCTCGGCAAAGAGGCCTTGAAGATGCAGCTTCCTCTTGCGGATCCCGTCAGCATTGGGCGCTCCGCACCCCGGCCTACCCCACGGACAGTACTGGGCCAGCATCTCGCGCAGCTATTGAAAATCAATATATACATACAGCGCTTTACCATGTGGTAAAATAACCAAGTAATGATATTTTTAGTGTTCTATTTACCTTACCATTGCCTTACTGTGAGGTACGTTAACATTGTGTTTGTGAACACTGAATAATCTAAATTGTTGCCCTCCCTGTGCAGATATACGAAACACGAATTATTGTCACACTATTAAAATCGTGTTTGGCATTTTTCTACATATGTGACGTTTTGGGTGTGTTACAAACTCCCTAAACGTCGTATATACGAACAGGCTATAAAGTCGAGTTCGTGCATTGGAACTCTCCAGCGTACTTGAGACACAATAAATCAAACACTGTTACCAACCTTTCGATAACTGCACGTATATTCACACTGCTACAAGAATATAGGCCTTAGGTGAGCGGAAGACTGGAACTCAACCACTCAGGACGCGTATTATGAGAGAGATGGGACCAGACTGAATCACGAGCGACGCGCATCCCTGGCAAAGGAATGCGCAAAAGTGTATTCTACCTAACGTCAACCGCGCCTTCACAAGGCTTTCAGGTTTTTATAAAAAAGAGGTACTAGTGACCGAATCATGGCGTTATAACCAGCAAACAGTAAACTGACCTACTGACAGTGACCTTAAATAGTCTATAAACGAATATAAAAATGCAGAAAGGGAGATGTCGTAACTTACGATTTTGACAATGCAGGTAACGTGGAGAATGCCCTGCTCGAATTCATGTGCACTGACATCAATTTGATCTTGTGGTATCAGCGGCAGCAAGATATCTCTGTCTGTGTGTGTGTTGTTCCTATTAAAACGTATTACTTTAAATTTTGAAACTACCAGAGTCCCATATTTGTTGTTCGTTAACATTTCGATCATCAATATGGCTGCTGAGCACGTTATGTGAGCGCCATTGACAACACTTAATGCAGTTTCCGAAACTTTTGTGGAAGAAAATACTACATGAAAGTTTTGAACGAAGTCATCCCGTTGTGTATTGATTCTATATATTAACTTTATTACATATATTTCAGTCAACACAACTATATAATAAAAGCCTTATAAAGTCATCGTCAGGCTAAGCTAGGAACCATGAAGTTTTTTACAATGTGTCTGTGCGCATTTTGGATCCCAGATGGCTCTCAATGTGTGCTGTGATTCGTACCGTGTACATAACGTGACTTAGTAGTATAATAGATATAAGTCACGTTATGTACACGGTATGAATCAAAGCACACATTGTGAGCCATCTGGGGTCACAAATGCGCACAGCCACACTTTAAAGAACTTCATAGTTCTTAGCTTAGCCTGACGATGACTTTTTAAGTCGAAACATGTCGCTTTAACCTATGCTTTTATTATATAGATGTGTTGATTTTAATATATATATATATATATAATAAAGTGACTACATGAAAATGTTTCTGTTGATACAATTTAATTATGTGGTGGTAGGTAGAAATTATACAGTCAGTGTATGTTACATGCCTATAACGAGGCTGTCATTTGCTGAAGTTATGTGATGTCAGTATGAGGATCGAACATTGGTAGTAGTTCCTATGAACAGGTGTAACAGTTCACATATTTGGGAACAAATTTAATGTACCGAAATTCTATTCAGGAAGAAATTAAGAGCAGATTGAAGTCAGGGAATGGTTGCTATCACTCAGCGCAGAATCTTCTGTCTTCCAGTTTGCTATATAAAAATTTAAAGATTAAGGTATACAGAACTATAGGTTTGCCCGTTGTTTTCTATGGGTGTGAAACTTGGTCGCAAACATTGAGAGAGGAACGTAGACTGAGGGTGTTTGAGAATAGGGTTTTGAGGAGAATATTTGGGCCTAGGAGGGACGAGGTGACAAGGGAATGGAGAAAACTACATAATGAGGAGCTTAATGAATTGTACTGGTCACCCAATATTGTTCGGGTGATAAAATCGAGAAGAATGAGATGGATGGGGCATATAGCGCGCATGGGGGATGAGAGGCGTATACAGGGTTCTGGTGGGGAAACCGGAGGGAAAAAGGCAAATTTGTAAACCCGGGTTTAGATGGAGGATAATATTAAGATGGATTGTTTATTATTTACAAACATCTGCATAAATAAGCACTATAAATTACTTCGACATGTTGCGGTGTTAATACACCATCTTCGGGGAGCTTATAAGTCGTGTTAGCTAAAGTCATGAATCATTAAATGACAAAATACGATGTAGTAATGTGTTGTTATGATAAAATCTTGGTAAATGTGGCCAAATATGTAATTCTGCAATGAATAATACAAATATAATAAATATATTAAAAATATAAAATTGTAAGGAAAGTTATGAATTATATCGATTACTTTGATGGACTTACCCTGGTAAGGTGTGTGTGTGTGTGTGTGTGTGTGTGTGTGTGTGGTGCGGAGTAAACAGGAACCGGAAGTGAGTGTTTAGCTATGTAAAAATGCATTAATCGAAGAACAGAAGGTCAATGACCCCAACCCCCTGTTTGAGTTGGCACAAGACGTTGCATTACAAAACTAAACACCCACTTCCGGTTCCTGTTTACTCCGCACCACACACACACACACACATACACACACACCTAACCAGGGTAAGTCCATCGAAGTAATCGATATAATTCATCACTTTACTTACAATGTTATATTTTTAATATTTTAATATATTTATATTATTCATTGCAGAATTACACATGCGGCCACATTTACCAAGATTTTATCATAACAACACATTACCACATTGTATTTTGTCATTTGATGATTCATGACTTTAGCTAACACGACTTGGAGACTCCCTGAAGGCGGTGTATTGACACCGCAACATGACGGAGTAATTAAATAATAAAGTTACAGTACCTATGTGTGCATATGTAAACAATATATTATTCAATATGCACAGTGTGAACATAAAAGTAATTAAGATGGATCTTCGTAAAGTGGGATGTGGGGTATGGACTGGATCAATCTGGCTCAGGATAGGGAAAAATGTCTGGCACTTGTGAATGCGGTAATGAACCTTCGGGTTCCGTAAAATGCGGGGAAATTCTTGCCTAGTTGAGAACTGGTTAGCTTCTTAAGAAAGGCTCTGATCCACGGATTAAGTCAGTAATTAATGATGAGTGAACGAGCACGGAGCTTCGGTGGAATGATACTGAGAGGGAAAAACTGAAGGACTCGGAAAACCCCCCATCTAAGTGCCACTTTGAAGGCTACAAACCCAACGCTGACTGGCCTGGGATTGAACACGGACCTCCACAGTGAGAGGCCGGCGACCAACCGTCCCAGCCATGACACAGCCTAATTCACATTTATATTTGTGTTTCAAGGTTATAATTTATGAAACTGAAAAGAAACCTTGCAATATCCAGTCAGTAAAACATGTAGACTTTTCAATTGACGTCGGGGAGTAGAACGAATCAAAGGATTGCTTCTATGTGGGCCTGTGTATTTGCGTCTATTATTTAAATATTGAATACAGTGAGGGAACCAATGAATGTTCTGCCTACGTGTTGAATAATAACATCACATCAGCGGTACATAGCAGAAACCTGCTTCCTTTCACTCGCAATACAATATGCAGTATTAATAGTACTTCAGTCATCAGCAGACGTGGCCTGCTTGTAAATACTGCACCAAAATAACATCATGGGTGGAGACAACTGCATAATACAGACCTGCACTTTTTTTTCACATTTTATAATATGTTGCCAATAAAAGACATTTGACATTTAAGAGCCTGCGAAAATTAGGGTACTATTTTCTGAGTTGTGACGCTGTGACGTGTAGTGGGTCTTTTCCAGCTCTTCGGAAGGACCTGCTATATTCATATTAGGGCATAAGTTAATGTGGAGGCTACAGACTTCTCCGACCACCTACGAGATTATGCGGACTGCAGACAGCCACAGCCTAAAATTTCTTTTATCGAAACAAATAAAACAAGACAAGACGGACATGAAGTGGACATAAACATTTGGTCAGTAATCCTGAAAAGGAGAGACAACTTGGGAAATCCAGACCTAGACAGATTTGTAATATTACGCTTTGTTTAAAAAAAAATGTTTACGATGTTCCGTACAGGATTTATGTTCCTGAGAACAGGGTCTTGGCCCGCAACCCTGCGAGCACCAAATTCATTAAGGTAAGAACCAGTGAGGGATTTTTGTGACTATTGTAATGAAATTTTAATAGCCATGATAAAGGGCGGGAGGCCTTAGACTAGAGACTCTTACACTTTTAGGGCGAATTTGAAGTTAACATTGCTTTAACGGCTGCAAAATTATACCACGTCGAATGAGATAATAGGGTTATAATATGAGAAGGAACGGAAAAACTTCGGCCAAGATTGGTTGGTGGCCTATATCGATGTCCAAGCCAATTATTTCCATGAACAAAACACACACCAAACTACAGTCAGATTACCTGAATCCCCAGCCGAAATTCGAAATCTCTGCTCTCTCCTGAATACGATAAGGCTATTCCTATTCGAACGAGCCTAATATGCGATAAGTGTTTGCCTTCTCACCTGCTGTTGTTCCCTTATCTTCTGTGACCACTGGTCTTGCTTCTTCTGTTTCCATAGCTCGGTGCCTTCCTGTACCATGATTCTTTCGCGTTCCCTTCGCCTCGAATCCGCTGACTTTCGTTCCATTTTGCCTAAATTAAGTGAATGATTTACGAAAGAAACGCGTAACACGGTCCTGCCTGAAAACAGAGACGAGGCTTCTTAAAGTGTCTACCAAAAATTTCACTTCCGTCCACTTATTTGTCCGTCTATTCAATAGTATGAAACACTCTCCAGAAGAGAAAATTGTGAAGCAATTTGATACCGTATTCTTTAATAATAGACCTGAAATTTAATTTATTTGAGTCGCAAAACATAAAATCCAAATTTCCTAATAAACGAAAAAAATGTCCGTGGAAAAATGCTTCAGAGAGCCGTTTTTGTTATTTGTGAATGAATGTTTAGTAGGCGAATGTACTGAGGGTACCTGAGAACAGAGTGCTGAGGAGAACAGTTTGACCTAAGAGAAAGTAAGAAGTGGATCAAGAAATCTGTGCACTGTGTTTGGGAGTTCCACAGTTTGTACTTTTTATCAAATCTTATTAGGGTGATCAAATTAAGGAGAGTGAAATATGGTGGAACAAATTGCACCAGTGGATAGAATAGAAATTTAGTCTGCAACCCTGAAGCGAAGGTATCACTTTGGGGAACTGTCGTTATATTGGAAAGTGTTAAAGTGAGTTTAAAAGGAAGCTGTTAGGCTGTGTACTTGATTGATCTGGCACGGGATAGGTACCAGTACCGAAATTGCATGAAAATGGTGATGAACCTCCAGGTTTAGAAACGCTAGAAATTTTGTCACTAACTTATGGGCTATTAGCTTCTGAAGATAGTCTGTTCCATGTGGCTATTTAAATAATATAAATTAGGTAAAATTATTAAGTACGTTTTCTTCGACCTGGCAGCCTTGCTACGGGCAGTCTGTAAATTCCTGCTTCTGATTTCCAGTCATGGTGTGGTAAGACCTCAGGAGACTTTGGTCAGCCCTCTGTCGACACAAATTCCTTCAAAGTTGGTGAACTTAAGTGGTTCTTCTAAACCAGCTCACTTTTTTCGAGACCAGTGGTCACTGTTCCGACGTGCGGTCGTGCTTTTCTATCAATTTAAATTTAAAAAAAAACCACTAGGTTAAGATTCCAAAAATAATCTGTCGAAAAGTGATACTGTCTGATATCTCGGACGACATGTTGACAGTCTGGTGCTATCAGAGGGCTGACATCTTATATCAAACCTCCGCTTATCAAGCACTATTCACTTTACGTGATTAAGATGTAAGTTTCACGTTCGTACAGATCAATAAATTCAACCAAGACGTGAAGGCGTGAGAGGAGTGGAAAATAAGATTGCCTTCCAGCATATTTACACAAATGTTAATGTTGAGTGCCCATTACAGCACTTAATCGAAACCCATTCAGTAGTTTCGGAAAATAAATTGCGAGACTGTGGGTGGAGAGAAACGACTTTTTCCTAATGAACTAATTTCGTGCACTTCGTGATTTTAAAAATGGAGATAAATTCGACAACAGAATTTTCCGTCAAAATTACCTCACAAAGTGATCTGAAAAATCAGGACATCGCCTTTAACTAGCACTCATTTAGTAAAGGAATCCTAACTGGATCTCCCAGTTCGATCCCTAATAGTGACTGATAAGGCCGGCCTGACAGAAGTCGAAGGTTCAACACGTCTGACACCTAAACTCTATCCTAAGTAACTACATTCCACTTCACACACGCTTGGTCTTCCAAAAGGCAATTTTGTAAGAGGTATTCGCACAAACATTATATATGTCTAGTAGAAAATGTCAGCCTTGATAATGAATCACAATATCAGCCCCATATCTGAATTATGCCAGTCCCAGTGGCCGCGCGGTCTAAGGCGTAGGTCTACGGCCGCTCGCCTGCTGAGATTGTGGGTTTGAATCCCACTGGGGCATGGATGTTTGGTCTGTTGTGAGTGTTGTGTGTTGTCAGGTAGAGGTCTCTGCGACGAACTGATCACTCGTCCAGAGGAGTCCTACCGATTGTGATGCGTCGTTGTGTGTAATCTAGAAAACCTCAAGAATGATGAGGGGCCAGAATAAAGCAGGCTGAACCGTTGGGCGACGCCTGCAGCAAAATAGACAACGTAGCAGTTTAGGAGAGAATAAAATACCTAGTTAGTCTCCAAAGACTAGGCGGTATCGTGAAAGAGACCAAAAAAAATATCTGAATTATAACAATGTAAACTGCCACAGAACCATTTCAGTCCACTTGACTGTAACAAAAGCTATATCCTTGGTTAATAAAATGGGGCCAGAGGATATGGATTTAAGTGTCAATGAAGGGTCAAGTGGAGGCTTTTTATAAGCACAGCGAAGGACTTGCGATGTACACAAGGTAATTTATTGATTAGCTAAGCGACTGTCACCTTCCCATTAATGACTATTCAGCTTATTTAGTGAAGAGAAAAGAGCGTAAATAAAGTGAAGATGAATATTACTCGTATAAAAGTCGTTAAAGGAACAATGAAGATGTGATTTGGGTTCATGTGGCTCAGGATAACATCCAGTGGCAGGCTACTGCGAACCTTCCGGTTCCACATAAGACAGTAAAGTATTGCTATATTCGATCTTCAGAATACCCCTCAACATAAATCAAAGATAAAATTTTTATAATCTACCCTAGTTGAGATACCTGTGTTGGCAGTTCTGTTTCGTCCTTGACAGCAAACTGCTATATATTTATTGGAAATTTCAGCTGGAAAATTTGACAATTTCCGTTTACGCCTACGGTTTTGCGGGTAATCAATCTACTGTTAGTCGCGTGCGTTGATGAACTCGAGATATGCCACGAAATCGCAATTTCGCTGAATATGCGTACCATGTACCTGAAAATTTCTTGAAAGACAGCTTGGTAAAATAAATTGTGATATTACAGAAAATACGTTTTATCGCCGGAGTGCGAATTAAGGAGCGGAAGGGAGGGGGGGTGGTGGTTCAGAGGTCCCTTTGTACCAACGATGTCGTCCGCTGTACGAAGAGCAGTCTGGCGATGAAAATACTGTATGTGCCTAACATTACTTTTATTAACAAATGCCAAGACTACAGTATCAGGTTCGTGTCGATCGCTTCACAATGACACATTGTTTTCGGCGAAGACATTTGCCGTACATGTCCGTAACTATAACAATGACCTGCTACATGGAAACTGAATTGCGGAATTTAAACTAAACACAAGCACGTGTACAAATGTGGTCTAACATTTGTTGAGAAACGTAGTTGGTTGCAGTGCAATTCTTATTTGACCCTTATGTTCCCTCCCGGCCAAATTATCTGATCTCGTAACTTACTTATTACAAAAAGTAATTTCCCCCTCTTTGCGGTATATTTTAACTATTTTAAAATGTTTACTAATTGAACATAATATCTTTATGATATGTCATTGCGAATGTCAAGAAAACCATGAGAGACTGAAGTTGAGTGGGACACATTAACTTCTGGCCTACTGACAAGGTTAATTTACTGAGTGAAAAATACCGTAGACGCATATAATGTATATTGCTATTGTTTACTTTTCTCTAGAAAAAAAATCAGAGAACACTAAAGTATAGATCATGTTTCCACACTAAACAAAATCAAAATACCCGTAGAGCTACTAAATATTTTGAAAGTATGAAGAAAGTCAGGGGTAGTCCCTGTTAGGTAAGGATTCCAAAAATTTCCATTTGTATTTACGTAAAGTAAAGCAAAATAAGTTAACCCTAGAACAGGCCACGAAGGCCCAGAGAGGGAGTAGATGTATATAGCTCTACTCTTTCTTTAACCTCGGCGCTAGGACCTCGGCCATCTTACTCCCGAGAATGCACCGGTACCCAATGTGTAGGAAGCTGGATGGATTCCAGCGCCGGTCTGGACAGGTGCGGAAAATCTCGACCCCACCGTGATACGATCCCCGGACCATTCAGCCCGTAGCGAGTCGCTGTACGGACTGAGCTATCCCGACCCACCCACTTGTATTTACATAGTAATTAAATACAGATTAATTTATGGAATATTTCTTACCTTGCGATTCTCGTATTTTATCTTTCCGCCTGCTACAAAAAGAAAAGTGAAGTTTAGAATATGAAAAACTATAATTTTACCTGTTTTTATGGCAATCAAATTTTGTCCGTTTACGAGATTTGACTTCTGACTAGCATGCTGGGAAATAAGACGAACGACGTGACTGGAGACTAATGAAAACTACATAATGAAGAGCTTCACAATTTGTACCCCTCGCCAAATATTAGAAACATTAAGGTGCGACGACATGTGCTCGGAATGCAGTTTGCAGGGGGGGGGGAGAAGAGAACTGCACGCAAAGTTTTAGGAAACGGGCAACTTGAAGACTTATTTTCCATTACCTTCATTGAAAGAAATTCAGAAGGAAATATGCGTGGCACATACCTGGAACTTCAGATGTGTTATTACATTCCTCTGAATTGGACTAATGCACCACTTTTTGCAGCCACACTCATTAATGAACACAGGTACAGCTGGACACAGAATTAATATATATATATATATATATATATAATCACAGGAACCTGACACTTTCACTAACTTGTTGTATCAGTTCCTTTAGAGAGAATTACCACGTCACAAATACACTAACCAATAACTTTATACGTCTCGCTGCAGCATTTATCCGGAAGGAAATTTGTCAGTAATACCCCGGTTCGTCTGCGTCATTGACCTCATACGATAGGCTTGGGTTCGACATCTGCCGGCTGAAACCACGTGATTTGGCTCACTCTTTTTATGCTGAGGTATGTTGCCGGTAATAATTAGACATGACGCGATACGTGGGTGTCGTCACTTGACCCCGAATTCCTAGATAACGTGATTACACGTGTAGCTATGTACCTAAACCGTGCCGGTTACTGCATGAGACAACGCGATCAGCTCTGTGCTGCCGCTCGCCCTGATGATCGATATCACAGCGGGGTGGAGCTTAGTTATAACGTTGTGTGTTATATCGTAAACATTAGTGACAGTGCACCGTACTTGACACATATTTCTTAACCAAAGGATCTGTACTGTTTGTGATTATATGAGAAACGTGTCGCTGGTTGATCATTAGTTTTCAGCGCTGAAGCAGACTCTTCGAAGCCACGAATATAAAAACAACTACGAGGTAAAAACAGGTGTGACACGACGGCTGATAACACGTACCACGGAATGATGTGAACAGGGAACGGAACAGCTGGCCTTACGTTATGATAAATGCCTCTTAGTTGTGGCAGTGAGGAAGCAGTACAAAAGTCTGAAATGTTCTTATTAGACATGAAAATATGGAATGTAAATGTACTTTCTGACCTGCCGTCATAATGCGCCTATAAAGACTGAAGCTGGAGATTTGCTCTCTGCTACTGCTCACCCTCGTCATTTACGTTGACAGACGGACGGATTTCAGTTATAACGTTCTGCACCACATCGTCACCCTCCGACATAGTCCTTTGTGATGCGAGTACAGATTCAGTCACTGCTTGAAATTTAATGGTCCTCCATCCGCTGTCACCAGCGCTTCCAACGCAAAAGTTTTCCGATACTGACGGCGTCATTCTGCAAAACGACAGACCAATAAAGAACTAACTGTGTGTTCACAAACAATGTCACCGTGCTAGCGGCAGGATTCAGCCGCAGATTTGCACGGGTAATGGTTGAATAATAACATTATAGAAAATAGTTCCTGTGACATATCTTTTGCAGTATACAAAATACAAATTAACATGCAAATTGAAACTTATTTAAGGTGTCTATGATCCACTTCATTGTGCAGCACTATGCGTTAACGGCAGTCGAAAACTGATTCCTCCTGAGTTTTGACGCCGTGTAGTCTGGTGAGTGAACTCCAATGCAAGAAACAGTCCTTAATATAGATGTTGCAACGTCATCAACAATCACAGTTTCAGCTGGATCATTCAAAAAATAGTTAGATGTATTTTTTAGCTTGTTATGAGCAAGGAGATGCGGTACACTTACAGTTTTTAAATCGAGGCAGAGACCGACAATACCGAGGTACGTAGTCAAGAATGATGCGCTTTTTTTTTTCATGATTTTATGACATGGTCAGTATCTCAGGCCGCAACATTGAATGAGTTGATGACAGTGAATGAAGAATATAAAACAATAACAAAGTAGCCATGACATGATGAAAGGTAGTAGCCTGGCATCTGCCTGAAAGTGCTAAGGAAAACAAAGAAAACTTCTGCATAGGTGGTGTCCTGACATAGATTCAAACCAGGTGCCTCCTAAGTACAAGTTCTGAATGTTATTGCTACACCAACTTGCTTGCTTGTGAGAAGTCAGAATTTTGTTAAAAAAAAAAAATTCACAAAATTAATTTGGACTGCAGTACACACAAAAAATTATGAACTGAAAATGGTTTAATAATGTACAGTTCCCAGTTACTAACAGGTGGCACAGATTGGTTACCAAACGTAGCATATGGTGTCAGCGATGGACTCTTGATGTGTGCTTCCATCTGTGTAGGTGTATGCACAACTTGCAATGAGTAGTTATGTGACTTAAGCCACGTATGTGTATGCAAACCTTCCATTTTGAGTTGTTACAACTCAAAAGTTACGAGATATAATCTGTAAATTTCATATTCCAGATTCTCATAACTTTGAATATATAAAATCTGCAGGGGTGGCCATAAGCAGGAGTTGAAAATTTGTTAAAAATCTACATGCCAGACAAAGAATTTGGTTGCCAGAAAAACGTGTGTCAGTGTAACAGTATTTTGTGGAACTATTCAATGCCTCTTGCAACCAATAAACACACAATATTCATTTCTTCTTCTGGCTGTATCATTTATCTGACACAAATATAGTTCAGGCATGAAATAATGGCAAAAAAAAAAAAAAAAAAAAAGAAAAATTTTATTTTTTTTTTTTTCTTTTAAAAAAACATAAACATAAATTATGTGTTTTTAAATTATAAAAATAACAAAAAAAAAA
>Ga0123354_10012235_pt1 | contig 13295 bp, 15 predicted proteins | sample TergutLab28metaG_2_FD_97872 | JGI IMG/M metagenome (GOLD analysis project Ga0123354, IMG submission 97872) | Labiotermes labralis P4 segment gut microbial communities from Petit-Saut dam, French Guiana - Lab288 P4 | ecosystem: Host-associated > Arthropoda: Insects > Digestive system > Gut ...
CAATATGTTGCACTGTTGTGTGCTGCAGGTTACAGTAACATATAAATCATGGCAGTGTACCGCAATTATACCGTGTGCTGAAGGACAGGGTTCAACTTCATGTTCTGCCAGTTACTTTCAATCTTATCAATAGAACTTGCCCCCCTAAACCTACACAATCTAGTCCCATTCAATCAGTAACTGCAGTGGCCGAGGGATAAATGTCAATACCCGTGCTGCCAGTGAATTTTCTGACAACTTCAGTCTGCACTTGGCGACTCACCGTTATATTCGTAAGTTTTATAGATCGCCTCATTAAACCTGAAAAGTGCTGCTTGTGTTGAAACAGAGTGGCTTATTGATAGAGCGGCATTGGGATATGGAAATAGGTGACGTTCAGTTGAAGATCATTGTGACAGTTAAACAATTATATATCAATATATAACACAATCCACTTAAGGAATTTTGTGTTACCAGAATAAAAAATATAGACAGAAGATGCAGGAGAGCAGAATGCGTGGAGCGGAGGGATAGGAAACAGCAGGGTGTGCACAGAACTGCATAACGACAAGATTTATAGCTTGAACGAGAATGTACTAATAATACTGTTCAGTACTGACATTGCATATAGAATGTTTAAAGTTCTCATAAATAATTCAATTGGTTTAAATTATTCAGACCGTGCCGTGCAGTAAACACTTCCTCTCAGTTATAAAAACCCATCAGTCAATTCTGTATACGTTCGTTTGCGATCAGTAAAATGTAAAGACGCGTCTCTTGCAGAATCGTACATGTTGTGGATACAATTAAACTTCCATTTGACGAAATTTCCTGACAATTGATACGTCATTCTTCTTCTTTATTTGCTACAAGCGTTGTAATTTTGGTTGCGATTGGCCAATATTTCATTGCACAGTATTGAATTGGTGTGTACCTTCGCTGCTCTCTGGAAGTCCATATTAGGGATTTTCCTGAAATGTCACATCTGACACTACACACATATTAACCACAATAAATGTCAGATTGACTGCGAGCTGTCAATAACTAAGGACCCTTTACCTGCAGAACCGTGTGCCATCTCCACTGTATCTCCATTTCTGTATTAATGTTATCCTGACAGTTTCTACCTCCACACGACACCCATGCTCTTAAAGGTGTGTAAGTTTGAGTGCGATCGATCAGTAATTTATGTCTCTTTATTTGAAGCGCCTTGTACCTTCAGGGCTGTAGATATGCTTTGGGGGATTTTCCTATATATTCCTACATCGCACTGTACAAAGTTTCGCTACAATCGCTGTATGTTTGGTATTGATGTGTCAATAATTAAGCGCACTGTACCGGAAAAGCACTGTACATTTTCCGCAGTATCTCGGTTTAAAATCGAAGGATGTCCATGACAGTTCATACCTGATATTTCAGGCGCAAGCTGTAGAAAATTATGAGCTTTATTGATGTTTATGTAAGTCGTCAAGGATGTGCACTGTGTGGGAGAGGGAATGGTGAGACTATATTTCAGAGGAAGGGTTGATAACGGAGACTTATACGTACATACTGTGGGATCGTGAGAAGTGTGTGTGTCGCTTGGAAACAATCAGATTCCCTCCAATTGTGACAAAAGCCGGCAGTAGAAAGCATGGAATATTTTGTGATTGTTTGAGAGATAAGGACAGAAAAAATTCTGTGAATTCTGCCAGTGTTCAGAATGTGTGTGCAAGGATCGCACTTACAGACAGCTCAAGTGACAAGTAACAGTTGCAAGGAACAATCATAATACTGAGAAATTTCTTTCATATTCAGTTCTGTGTAGTTGCATGGGGAATGGGAGACACGAATAAAATCAATTTTTGTTTTATATTTTCCATTTTTGTCTTTAAATCAGTCTAAAAATGATAAAGAATGTTGAAAATATTAAATCCATCAGTTCAAAATGTACTGGCACTGTAAATGCTGCAAGATTTATTGCTTTGCAATTCAAGCTTTAAATTCATATGTGGCACTGCACACAGATTGGCAATCTGACGATCAGGCGATCAGTCAGTAATCAAAGGCTGTGTTCGTGGAGATAAAAGTTCTTTCTCAAGTGTATTTCGGTTTTCATCTCAAGAAATTTCCTGAAACTGCACAACACGTACCGCACTCTCATTTGGTACAGCAGATATAGGTTTGGCTGCGATCGGTCATTAATGCATGACACTTTGCCTGAAAACCAGGCAACTTCTTGGTGGTGTCTGGGCTTTATCGATGAACCGATCTGTGTAAACAGATCTGTTTTATTAGTTGTGTACAGCAATTTGTGTTCTTCACTTACCGCGTAGAAAGTATCGGTATATTTAATTGTGTTTTAAAGTGGTACAGATTGTGACAAAGCTTACAGTAACAAACGAATTTTAGCAGTTGATATATGACACTGCCACAGCATCGAACTCTCATTTGGCAATATCAGATCTTTGTAAAACTGCAAAGAAAATTCGGACTATATATTTATTTGCAAAATGAAACGTCAGTTTATAGATTAGTGATGTGAGCTGTGTCAATACTGTCACTACTGTCATTACAGTCACTACTGCCTCTCATGTCACTATTGTCACTACTGCTACTACTGCCACTACTGTCACTACTGCCACTACTGCCCCAAATCCTCCTTCAATATACACAGAAATTAAGAAGCACAAAAAGCAAGCATTACTTTCAAACATCGGACTTAAATTAACTAAGAAAATCTATATTACACTAACATACTGCTTGACGTCACAACCATAATTTGAATACCATCATTGACATTATATCAGATTTAAGAAATTTTTCTTACCGTAGTACTAGTAGTGGTGGTGGTGATGGTGGTGGTAGTAGTAGTAGTGGTGGTGGTGGTGGTGTTGGTGGTGGTGGTGGTGGTAGTGGTAATAGAGAAGTAATATTTGCAATAGTACTGAAATATCTCACCTACATTCACAATTTCACAATCAGTCCTGTCACGTTAGCAGCACCATTGCTGACTGTATTTAGTGCACAGTTTGTTGTTAGCTTCAGTATAGCATGAATATGTTAAAGGAATTCTCTTCAAAATTGAAGTTGTACCTGACAGTACACATAATGTTTACACTCCCTGTATCACGTCTCTGTGTACGGGTCACAGTAACTCTACAGCAGAAACAAACAATTTGTGCAGCTGTATAGACGTATAGTGTTGTGTGTCTATTGCTACTATTGCCATAGTGACCAACAGTCAGTCTGCCCTACCTGTTGCCCTGTTGCACTGTCAGTAAGCCCCACAGTACAGACGGTACACCGCACAATTGCTATAGTGACCAACAGTCAGTCTGCCCTACGTGTTTGCCTGTTGTACTGACAGTAAGGCCCACAGTACAGACGGTACACGGCAAACTGAATGGTTAACGTTGTGATCAGAACAGACGTGGTTTTGCATATTGATACTGAGACTCAAACTGCTTTAGAGATATTTTATCGAAATATCGGAAGTGTTAGTATCAAACAAACTGAACTGTTTGATAGTGTATGTTATGTGAAATTTCATATCATCTGTTTAAAAGAAGCATGCTTAAACGACAACTGTTACTATCACAAACTATTTCCAAATTCTCTCACTATCGTCCATTCTGATACGGTGAGTATTAATAAATCTAATGCAGCTGTTCTAACAGCCGTTCCGTCTGCAGTTGGTACCTATAAATGTCTGTGTGATCTGCAGTTTATGACGAATTGTCTGGGTGGAAATTTCCACCCAAAGTGGCCGCAGTTTACTGACCAGTAATCACTGCCCCACCACACACAGTACCAAACCGCACGTTATTTCTAAATATTTTCGTATATTCCAGAAGATACTTGATACCAAAAGTCACAGTGTTCTTTGATTGGGGATTTCAGTGTTACCAGCTTTCACTGGTTGAACAGTTTGCCCTGTCAAAGTCTCGTTTTTATTCAAAATTAAAGGCGATGCAATTTGCACCTCAACTTGTCCCTTTGGTCTTACTCAGTCCGTGCCGACTGACAGCTGTCTTGACCCAGTTCCAGCAATTCCAATCCTGTCAGCACACTGTTTGCTGCAGTTGGTGTTGGCAAGCCGATTGCTGCCACCGCCTATTGACATTGATATTGCTTTGTATTTACACAATTCTACGTCACATCATGAACAGTAAATATACACTGGCAGACTGCAGCTTGCTATTGAGTTTTTTCTCTAATTGTGACCGGTCCTGTGTGTACAGCAGTAGCACTGTAGGTGCTGCAGCACACTGTTTTACCGATGTTATTCTGCAAGACACGGATTTAGCAATGCTGTTCGTTCCATTAGACACTAAAAATTCCCTCACTGGTTTTCTTACACACTGATTTATTGTATTCGAAAAAACTGGGTTTTCTGGCGATACAACAAAAATAAAAGCCGGTATTATTACAGTAAATTTTCTCACTTCCAGAAGCTTGTTCAAAGTACAATTCAGTTTGACAAACTAACGGGTATAACAACATAGATGATAATATAAAACCCCAACCTACCAAGTTCTGTCAATATGTACAGCTGTTACCAAACACAATTCCTGTACAGTTCATCTCGATATAAACTACACTAATGCAGTTCAACCTGTACCGGTAGCTGCAGTTTCTGCAAAACAGTTCCATTCTCTTTATAGTACTTCTGCAGTGGCTGTCACTATTGTCTATTGTCCGGTGACTTTTTGCAGTTGCCTCCCATTTCGCAGTTAGACATTTTGAAAACCACAAAACCCCTCAGACCCCGTAAGTCTCTCGCAATTCACCGTGCATCCTATTGCTCCACAAAGTTCGAACCGCTGCCTTTTATATATTTTGTATCTTAGACTCGCACAGGAATAATTCCCAACGCAGTTGAAAAAAGCGGTCATAATGTCTATTCTGAAAAAATTAACATATTTTTCTGCAGGAATTATAGACTGAATTCCTTTTTAAATAATATTCCAAAGTTTTTTTTCCACTTGTTACACGACCACATGTCACATTATTCCAAACATAAATTGAATCCCAATCAATATGATTTTTCAAAAGACAAACCTACGTTGGTAGCCTGTCTTGATTTCATTTCTCCTCTGGTCAGTTCTCAAGTCAAGTTGCTTCTACTTACCTTAAACCCAGCAGAACATCTGATCTTGTTTCACCTACTGCTTTACTCACTAAACTTCTAATTTCTGTTGGTTACCTAATCTGGTTTCGTATTTAATTTCTAATCGACAAAATTACACAAATATTTTAGAAATCTTTACTTTTGAAGATTTCAGGAAGTCCAACAGGGACCTGTTTAGGACCTTCACCTTTCAGCATACTGATTGTAGAACTTTGTGATGTAATTAAGCATTGTAAATAACTATTGTTTGCTAACGACGTTAAAATGTTATATGCCATATATTCCGTTATATTTGCATTTTGCTATAATCCTATATTGAACATATACAGTACTGCTGTATTGCTAACTGTATTAAATTAAGCAGTAGCAAAACTATGGTTATTGCTTTCACTAGAAAAAAATTATCTTTATTATAATTATAAATTAAGGTATTCCTGTTTAACCCGTACGGATGCTACGAAAACTTAGAGCAATCTCAATTCAGAAAAAAAAATTTTCACAATACGTAGAACACATTTTTTCCCAATCCGTAAGGATGCTGAGTAAAACACGCGCTATATTTTACTCCTTTCTATTTTCGACAGTTTATTAATTTGTATATTTCAGACCAGTCAGACCCAAACTAGAGTACGGCGCAACTGTGAGGAACTGCATAACGTCTACTGTCACCAAAAAGCTGGAACGCTTTCATTGGCAGTTCGTAGCACAGTGTCAATAACGCTTGACCTAATTATGATAATGTTACTTATGAGGATTTTGTTAAATTTCACAAAATGCATAATTAGCACAACAGATGAATTTATTTTGATGCATTAATTTTGTTTCTGTTTATCCATTTTTAAACTTTCGGTCCTGTCATGTTATCATATAAATATTACATTAACACAGTCACACGTACCGTCAGTAAACACACAGCTACAATCCTGTCACGTTATCATATAAATATTACCTTAACACAGTCATACGTACCGTCAGTAAACACACAGCTACAATCCTGTCACGTTATCATATAAATATTACCTTAACACAGTCACACGTACCGTCAGTAAACACACAGCTACAATCCTGTCACGTTATCATATAAATATTACCTTAACACAGTCACACGTACCGTCAGTAAACACACAGCTACAGTCCTGTCATGTTATCATATATGCAATCTCCTCCATTCCCCGGTTACGTCGTCTGCATTTTGATCTCGAGACATGACCATGTACTTAGTTTTATCAGCACTTACTTCCAGTCCAATCTCCTTAGTAGCAGCTACTAGGGCTTCTGCATTTTCCTTTAGAGTATGTATGCTTCCTCCCAGTATATTAACATCATCGGCATAAACCAGAAGCTGATGTGTACCATTTAGTTTCAAGCCATCCCTGTTTACCTGAACCCTCCTAATGGCGTACTCTAAAGCAAAGTTAAAAAGCAGTGGTGATAGAGCGTCTCCCTGTTTCAAACAATTCCTGATAGGGAACCTGTCAGACACATTCTTGCCTACCCGGAATCTGCTATATGTTTCAGTCAGACTCATCTTTATTAACCTTACAGGTTTCCTAGGGATACCAAACTCAATGAGAACCTTATATAAGACCTCCCTCCTAACAGAATCATAAGATTTCTTGAAGTCTATAAAGAACCGATGAACTTCTTCATTGTACTCCCATTTTTTCTCAAGTATTTGACGAATGCAGTGTATATGATCAGTTGATCTGTTGTTTCGAAATCCACATTGATGATCCCCGATAATTTCCTTTGCATATGGAATTAACCTTGAGAGCAAAATGTTGGATACAATTTTGTAAGTGTTTGGCAAAAGTGATATGCCCCTATAATTATTACAATCTGTTTTATCCCCCTTCTTATGAATAGGTCCTATGATCGACTCCTTCCACTCTTCAGGCAGTTTCTCCTTCTTCCAAATAGAAGTAATAAGTTTATGAATCTCCAAGCAAATTATTCTACCCCCCGCTTTAATCAGTTCTGCCGGTATTTGATCAATACCTGGCTATTTGTGACTTTTTAGCTTGTCGATAGCCAGCTCAACCTCAGAGGCACTTGACTCAGGTACTAGTGGTTCTGCTGTGTGTATTTCTGCCTGCCCAACATCCTTAAGCCCACGCACGGTGAATAGCTGGGAGAAATAGTTCCTCCACCACAATAGTGTGGCAGTCTGCCACCAAGTCACCTTTCTCATCCTTTACTGTATTACGTCTGGGCTGGTACCCCTTTTTAAAGTCATTGATGCCCCTATACAAGTACCTAATGTTATTGGTCTTACTGTTAGTTTCAAGTTCCTGAATTTTGCATATCGTTCCGAAATTAACCACGTACTAATTGGGCCCCTGTCACCGCGGCATGGCGCGTTCTCCGGTTGCGGATGGGGGAACGGCTTCCAATATGGACGGTAGCTGCGAATATATTGAATAAGCAGTTGCGGATAGACGACAAGGGGTGTCCCTCCAGTTGCGGGTTGGAAGAGGGGCTAACAACTCCTCCCTGTTAAAACTTATCTTGTTATGAAACATTCACAGACAAAGCCTATGACCTGCAGTAACAATTTGATACGACCTAAGCAACGAAAGACGGACCTGAGATTTGGTAATTTGAAGTTTAGGAGCCTGCATAGGGCAGGTTCGTTGACGGCAGCAGCCAGGGAATTGGCTAGATATAAATTGGATTTAGTGTGTGTGTGCAGGAGGTAAGATGGGACAGAAGGGGCAGATTAAGGCAGAGGATTGTAATTTTTCTATGGAAAGGGAAATGAAAATCATCAATTTTACCTGTCTATAGGAAGGACAATAAAACAGACTGTGGTAATTATATGGCATATCACTTTCGTTAACTACGTACAAAATTTATCGAACATCCTACTCTCAAGGTTAACTGTATATGCAGAGGAAATTATTGGGGATCATCGATGTGGATTTCGAAACAACAGATAAACTTACAACCTACCCAGCTATTCAATCGGTAGGCATGTCTTTTTCTCAAGGAATCTAAGTGGTCTAAGTGGCGGGCGGTGATATTATTAACACTCGTCACTATTGATGTTGTTTATTTTAATTCCTGATGTCGATATATACAGGTTTCTGCAAATGAACGCGCCCTTGAAAAGGTATCCACTGTTAGCCTTGGTAGCAGTACGGCTTGTCACTTCCGAGTTACAGAACAGATTCCCCGTGTTAGGTTTCCTAAAACGCGCAAATTTTAAGTGCATCCTTTCTTAAAATTTCTTACTGTAACCAATTGGTCGAATGTTAAATTTCGAAGCTCCCTAATAGTTCCAAAAATCAGAATTTTGAACATGTTAAACCCACTGGCTATTATTTATGTAACATTCTTCCATTGTTGTCGCCCGAGTGAACTCCTTCAAGCGTCTCACTAATTTCTTTAGAGTCCAAGCGTGCCTAACATTGTAAATCTTCCCCACACGATTTAAAGTGTCCCAGAAGCTGTCAAGGTTTTCAAAGTCAGTCTTCTTCTTTTCTTTTTCTCTTTTTTCAACTTTTCTTACCCCATACATTTGTCTCTGACAGCGTCGAAATTGTTAGCTTGCTACACCTGCCATAAAACTCTTTTCCCCTGTAAGCTGCAACACTGACACTCTCCAATTTCTCCCCCACCATAAACCAAACCAATAAATTTATACTGTTCTGACCTATGATTTAAATGTAAAATTTTGACTCTTAATAAAGGATTTATTCCCTATATCGGATATAAACTGCTGATCATATACACTACATTCGTCAAATACTTGAGAAAAATTGCGAATAAAACACAGCAGTGTGTCACCTCTTTATAGACTTCAAGAAGGCTTATGATTCAGTTAGGAGGGAGGTCTTATATAATATTCCCATTGAGTATGGTATTCCCATGAAATTGGTAAGGCTAATAAAAATGTGTCTGACTGAAACATATAGCAGAGTCAGGATAAGCAAGAATTTGTTCGACATGTTTCCTATTAGAAATTGTTTGAAGAAATGATGCTCTATCGCCACTGCTTTTCAACTTTGCTTTAGAGTGCGCCATTAGGAGGGTTCAGGTAAACAAGGATGGCTTGAAACTAAATGGTATACATCAGCTGCTGGCTTATGTTAATGGTATTAATATACTGGGAGGAAGCGTACATAGTGTAAAGGAAAAAGCAGAAGCTTTGATAGTGACTAGTTAGGAGAGTGGACTAGACGTACTTGCTGATAAAACTAAGTTCATGGTCATGCCTCGAAATCAGAATGCAGGACGAAGCCACAGAATGAAAATTAATAATTCCTTTGGAAGGGTGGAAGAGTTTAAATATTTGGCAACAACCGTAACAGATCAAATTGTATTAAGAAAAAAATTAAGAGCAGACTTAAGTCAGGGAATGCTTGCTGTCATTCGGTGCAGAATATTTTGTACTGCAGTGTGCTATACGAAAATTTAAAGATCAAGATATACAGAACTATAATTTTTCCTCTTTTCTTGTATGGGTGTAAAACTTGGTCGCTCACATTGAAAGAGGAACGTAGGCTGTGGGTGTTTGAGAATAGGATGTTCAGGAGAATATTTGGGTCAAAGAGGGACGAGGTGACAGGTGAATGGAAGAAACTACATAATGAGGAGCTTATTGATGTGTACTGCTCACCGAATATTGTGAGAATGACAAATTCGTAAAGAATGCGATGGGAGGGGAATGTAGCGCGTATGGGGGAGGAGAAGCTTATACAGGGTTTTGGTGGGGGGACCTGAGGGAAAGAGACCACTGGGGAGACCCAGGCGTAGACGGGGAGATAATATCAAGATGGATCTTCAGGAAGTGGGATGTGGGGGAATGGACTGGATCGAGCTGGCTCAGGATAGGTACAGGTGACGGCACTTGTGAATGCGGTAATGAATCTTCGGGTTCTATAAAATGCGGGGAATTTCTTGACTAGTTGCAAATCGGTTAGCTTCTGAAAAAAGACTACTCCATGGAGTGAGTAGGCAAGTAAATTCCAAAATTAAGGGATATATATTCATAATATGGGTGAAGTACAAACACAACTTGTAATATTTATTTGCTAAGAAATTTTACAGAGTTTGTCACAACTACATGTTTCGGCCTTTATACAGACCATAATCAGGTTGAACACTTTCCTATTATAAGGCAAACTATAAAATACACAATGCTTTTGTCACAGAGATCTCGTGCACGGCTCTAAAATTTCCATTTAAAATAATAACAGCAGTAGGAGAATTAAAAACATTAATAGAGTATAAAAATTATTGCAATGTACGTAGGTTTTCAAACTTTTTATAGGCCAGCTGTACTCTTTCTAGGTCCTCGGCACACTAGATGGAGTGGGGTTCAGCGCCATGCCCCGGCCGCTTCTACCCCAAGAAAAACCCGGTACCCATTGTACAGGAGGCCGGGTGGGCCCCAGGGCCGGTCTGATATTGTAATATTAACGGTATAAAATTAGGGTGTTGTGATGTCGGAAGGGCAGTATGGTGTCGAAATGGGTATATTGCTGTTTAACAATGCTGGTTTTCTGTTTGGTTAAATTTAAGGGGTGTATATTTATCGGGAGGTTTATTCCCAAGCAAGTGTCAAAACAGACACCAATAAAATATACCTGAAAAGCAGTGTGTGTACCGGTTGTGATCTTATTTATTCAGTTTTTAATTTCACATATATTAATTAACAATCAATTTTAGAAAAACAATACGACTGGTAATTATCGTGCTTATACTAATCTGCCTTCAATAAACTATTTCAAATTCCAAATAAAATCTCCACCTCGAATTTCATTCTGCCACAATTCAACATCAGTAATTGGTTACTCAGTTGAATAATGTTATCAGCACATTGCAGCGAGGCATTGAGAGATTAAATGTACTGCTGTATGTTGGCAGGTGGACATTTTGGGCAGGAGTGTGAGGGGTTCAGCAGGAAGTGGGACAGGAGTGTGATGGGTTCAGCAGGAAGTGGGGCAGGAGTGTGAGGGGTTCAGCAGGAAGTTGGACAGGAGTGAGAGGGGGTCAGCAGGAAGTGGGACAGGAGTGTAAGGGGGTCAGCAGGAAGTGGGACAGGAGTGTGAGGGGGTCAGCAGGAAGTGGCTGTACTGAATAGAAATTTAATTGTCGTATATTTTTGTTGTTGTATGTTGGCAGGTCTGGACAGACATCACACAACAGACCGCTGTTGCTACAAACAAAGGCTGCCATGATGTTGGACTGAGGAAGCGGCACCTTGAATATCACAACAGCTGGGATTGTTGGTATTGCATATTGCTGTATGGTTTTGGGTATTGCACTGTGTTGATATTGGCAGTCCTTACTGACGGTAGGTGGAAACTGGCTGCCACATACTGTAACACCATTAGATGTCACCACATGGCATAATGCTGCAGACAGACTGGGGACGCTCCACACCCTGCAGAAAGACCGCCAGCAAAACTGCTAAAATCACAGTGACAGTGGAGAGCAGGTGTCTGCACTACCTGACATTGCACTCGAAGTTGTATCAGACTGTTTATTGCAGATAAGTGCCTTCATCAGTATCTGACGTTGCGGTTAGACTGTTTAACAGGTGTAACAGACAGGTGTGTCAGATAACATTGTGCAACCTATTACAGAAGCTATATCCAATGCCAGTCCATGCAGCATATCGCAGTGGTCCTTAATATATTTAGTTTTTTAGTTAACTTATTACATTTCACTTTAGTGTATAAGTTGAGAACGTATATGAACTTAATTAAACATTCGTGTAGTGTATTTCACTCCTAGTTACAAATTGTCTTGACATTTTGCATTAATAATTATATAACGCTTTATCATAGCTAGGAACTGACTGCACAGTGCATATCGCTGTGACGTCATAATGTCTGCCGTAGGGAGTACTGATTTACAGAACATCGCGACAGCACGTTTAGCGTCGCAAACCGATCAACCAACCGGACCAAGCGTCTTGCCGCCATTCTCTGGAAAATTAAGTGAAGACGAAGGGCTAAAATTGAGCAATCAAAATTTTGGGCAGCTGATCGAAAATACTTTCAACACAAACATAACCCTCCAAAGCCAAGTGCAAAGAAACCCCACACACCCCCTTAGCCAACTCACAGCAACGCCCCCTTTTCCCACACCCCATGTGCTTGCCCAATTCGCCTTCAAGTCATACAAAGACTACAAAAAAAAAGAGACTCACGCTCAGTATGAGACACGGTTAGCTTTACCTGACGGCTGGAAGTTACTGACGACAGCGTCTAATAGTAGCTTGACTAACGGCTATTTTGGGGCAGCCTATTGGCACCCTGAGCATCAGCAGGTTGTTGTTGCTCATCGGGGTACAAAGCTTACAAAGTTAGGAGCGCTGTGGACAGATTTAAAGGGCATAATGTGTAATTACTATGTTTCACAAATTAATTCTGCCAGCACTTTTGCACATAAGGTTGTTGAAGTTCTGCAAGCAGTTAGTAGAAGTAGGGGGGTCAGGTTTCAATTGTTCTTTAGCGGCCACTCTTTAGGGGGTTGGCTAGCGCAAATCACCACCTTCACCATTAAATATCTTAAGATCGAAGAAAATATTTTCCTTAAAAGTAACAATGAACAAGATTGTTATCATCCCCACACAGTAGTTTTTGACAGCCCAGGTTGCAAAGACATGTTGTTACAAATAACTGACAAACTTGATGTACGCCATGATGGGCGTTCCATTGACATAGAGCACTTAGATATCACCAGTTATCTGTCTGCTCCGAATCGGATTAACACTTGTAACGCACATGTAGGGACGGTCTATCGAATCTTTACTGATTTGTCTCGTGTAGGTTGGCGCGAAAAGCATATACCGTTGCATAACTTAGAAACGCATAGTATGAAGAAAATTGTAGAAGCTTTTTGCCCTGATACAGGGCAAGTACAAAAAGATGAGCAAGGTCTGTTAAAAGTACAAGTGGTAATTGATTGGCCAGTTGGGTTATTAAGCGGCAAGGAATACAACAATTTCTTTGAATGGGCACAGCATTTGAATAACTACCGCCCAAACGTTACGGACGAAATTTTGAAGCTCAAGGATTACCATACGTTGCGGTACCAAACTAAAATATATGATGAGCGAGTGAGTAGTCTAAGCGTATTTTGCCAAGAAGAGCGACAGTTTTTAGAGAGTTATCTTTGGTTACGTCAGTTACCGGAATTCTTTAAGCCTAAAGAACTGTTCTCTGTAATGGAAGATAAACAGGCACAA
>Ga0123354_10012236_pt1 | contig 13294 bp, 10 predicted proteins | sample TergutLab28metaG_2_FD_97872 | JGI IMG/M metagenome (GOLD analysis project Ga0123354, IMG submission 97872) | Labiotermes labralis P4 segment gut microbial communities from Petit-Saut dam, French Guiana - Lab288 P4 | ecosystem: Host-associated > Arthropoda: Insects > Digestive system > Gut ...
AGAAGTGTGTGGAGTCCCAAGGGAACTACTTTGAGGGTGATTAGGTGTCCAACGCTCCAAGTAAGCCAGTTTCTTTTTCCCGGCCAAAGGTCGGATACTTTTCTAACAGACCTCGTATTTGGTCTCCTCTTCACTTCAGCTTTTCCATTTAATAAAGTGTTGCTTGAAAGAATGACACTCTTAAGAGAATTCCTACTTCATGTACAACCACGAAACTTCTCACACCTGCCAGTGAATTCAGGTTCTAAATATGGAAGAATCTGATACACATCTCATTATTATTTACCACTGTGGTGTTTGCTTTGTGCTTAAAATGGCTGCATAGTGTAACAATGCTTATGTTAAAAACTGCGAGTAGTTTCTTAGCAATCATATGAAGCAGATACCCAACCAACAATCTGTATATAACACTACTGTATATTCAAAACAATGAAGACATGTTTCAGAGAGAAAAACATTCTTTTTTTTTTTTTTACTACTCTGTCTCCCCTAATGCTCAAACTTCCTAACTGGAAATTATAGTACCAAACTGCAAACAACAGGTGAAGTGTAACTCTCTGAATGATTCCTTTTAATTGTATGTACTGCAGACAAAAACCACTATATTCCAGAGCACTGTCTTCTTCCGGGAAAGGAAGCTCTGTCACTGGGTAATCAGAGGACTTTTCTTCAAGTGTCAAACTTTTCAATCCTTGAAGATGATGCCATTGCATTGTCTCAAAATGGTGGGAACTGACTGCCCAGTGACATGGCACCATATACCGTAAGAATAAAGTTTTCATCTACACTGCTGCGAAAACTCCAAAACTGGCACCTTGTTCTTCATTACAAACATCAGAACAACATAAAACACATTTCTTTTCCAAAATGCCAACCACTACAATGAACTTAATGGGCATAATCAATCCTTTGCATGCAGAGTAGGAAATAACAGAACATTTAAGTTAAAATACATGGAGACCACAGAAAATTAGAGAATAATCTGTCTGTAAGGATTCAACCCACACAGGAAGACTGGTAATCCCTAAGCCACTGAAACAGTGCACCTCAATGATCTGACAGCCTGAGACCATTACAGAACAACCTGTATTTAAGCTGGCAGTTTATCAATCAGAATTATTATTTGTATCTTAATTCTAGTTAGCAGGATTTCCCTTTTAATATGAATTTGGTGTGAATGATGTGAGTGCACATAATAAGAGTATCACTGACTTTAATGAATCACATGGCTAAGACTCCCACATCTGTTATGTAACATACATTCTTAAGTGAAGTGGAAATTACCTGCACCACCATCAGCTGAAGGTCCCAACATATTATGCACACGATTGGCATAGAGCACAAACGTGGGATATGGGATGTCATATTTCCGAGCTGCCTGGGACAAAGATAACCCTTCTTTCAGCACAGAGAAGATTGCTTCAGCCATCGTCTCAGGTCGCCAAGACTTAAGTGGTCCACGTTCACGGAACCGCAGATTATGCACCAAGCTCTGGTTTGTATTCCAACACTTCTGCCACATTGATTGAAGCTGGTACTGGTAGCTGTCTGCTGGAAGATGGCAATCAGAACAACAGAGAACAACAGTCAGTGGCCAGAAATTAATTGTCACATTCAGAAACAATGAACTAGGTTACGAAATCTGAAATTTCATCACTCTTTAAATAAAAGTTCTATCACAAGTAAGAAAGAAATATGCAAATAGTAAAAAACTTACAGGTTGAGATTTCAATTTAAGACATCTGATTCACTGTACTAAAAGCACAAAGGTCTGTTGCATGGACAAGAACTTCCAGCAATATATGATTTAAATGTTCCTTTCTGTATGTGTCACAATGGGGATCAAGTGGGTATGCTGTCTGTACTTCCCTTACTGTATTCATTGCACAGGCACTCTGTAACTGTAAGGCCTGTACACAGTATGTGGATATTCTACTTGCATATACATATTAACAAACACATTATTACATGATACATATTAACAAACACATTATTACATGAAAGACTGGAGGTCTTGATGAACATGTAATGTTTCAGTGAATCAATTTAATAACAAACTTGAGAAACATGAAAACCAATGTCAGAAATGAAAATTCAAGGTAAGAAAATACATTTTAAAGGGCAATATGAAGCTGTATGTGATTAAAATCTTCTTAATTGTACCTAAAGCACCTATAGTTACTTATGAGATTTTGTAGTATAAAACACAGGATCTGTAAAGCAGTACCATATTCATCTTCAACAGGAAAAGTCTTGTGAGAAACTCAATTGCCAGTATTATATGCCAGTACAAAACAGTAAAGGGACGAAATACTGGAATTAGCATTAGAAAAGAAATTACACATCATGGAATAAGCAACATTCAGACCCACATGACACAATACTGTAATTCATATAACGAACAGAATGGCTGTAAAATAAAACTGTTTCCCAGTAGGAAGAAACAACAAGGATTATGGAATGAAATGGGTGATTTGTACGAAGTATGACAAACCCACTGTATTAGATGAAGTAGTAGGAATAACTGGAAAGCCTTGAAGATATGAAGAAATATTTACCTAAAAAACAAACCTCAAGCAATTTAATTACTCATCACTTCCCCATATTGATAATACAACACTGTGAAAAGAAAAACAGACTCAATGTTAAACTAAAAAATTTAATCACAAATTCTTGTAATAAAACACAGTTAATATATGACAGTTACCAGCATTTCCTAACAGGGCTTTAAAGTCTTCTTAGTGAAAACAAAATCAAATTCATATGAACATTTTAATTACACTTCCCAATGTATAATACTGTAACCACTTTCCCCAACCATTCACTACATTACAGCTACCTGAAGTTGGGTGAATGCTGAGGATTGTTCCATTATGTTGCACGTTACATTAAGCCTTAATATTAGTGTGGTTTATTTTATATTATATTAGTTTCACAATTTCAATACAAAAAACAAATCAAGCATCTTAACTTTAGAATGGAATGGAAGTCAAAATGTGTCACAAAAACAGACTAAAGTGAACATAAAATATTGCTAACTATCAAGTCATGGAAATAACAAACTGCAAGGACAATATCATGCCCTAGGAGCATATGCAAGTCCCTAGATGGTACTCTGTAACTTACATGTAAGAGAGAATTCCTAAATGATTACTGCCTTATAGGGGCAGAATAAAATCTTAATAATGCCAACGAAAATTTCTGCTACCACATGAACATGAACTCAAAATGTAAGTTACTGTCTTCCTAACTTCTGACATGAATTACTTGAGGAAATTATTTCAATAATGACCAAAATGTTTATTACACACCATTCCTAGGCTGAAATGAGAATTACTCAGTTTTACATAACAATAAAGCTCAACATTTCTGCTATCCGCTGGCATTTAATATCTACGCCCATAAAAGCAACAATACAATAGTGACAAAACTGAAGCACTAAAATCTATACCAAACAGTAAAGAATATTTCCTGCAATGCATCACGTGTTATTTGAATACATCTGCCCTTGCTTTATAAGAGACATTTGGATAAGAAAGATAAGACAGGCCTGATGTCAGATAACAAGCATCACACACATATCCAGATGTTGAAATTCAAAGTAATTTTCTTTCCAGGCTCTTTCATTGTTTTCTGCATGAATAAATACAACAAAACATACTGAAATGTAATAAACATGTTAATATCAATACCTGATGCTTCTCACTGTCAATAGTGTTTTGCTGCTTTTCAGTAACACTACAACTAGTCCTCACTCATCCAGCAGGTAACAAGACCAATTAATGCAAATTCTCATCAATTTTTATCTGCATAAAACAACATATTTTCTAAACAAAATAATATGTAATATCTTTCTTTACTTTTTGTTACACACACAGAGATGTGCAGACAAGTGTAAAAAATGTATCACCTCATCAAAGAAATGTTTACCATCATTAGTAGTTCATTCTTCTCAGATTCTTTTGTTGCATTTCTGGGCCTACATGAACTCCTCTACTCCATACAAAAGAGATGAGAATCCTGCTTCATACATCACTAGAAACGCAGCAAACCTAACCCTAAACAATTTTTCACATTACCTACTTAATTTTAAAGGGACATGTGATCTATTTAAAAAAGTGAAACTAAATGCATTCATGGAAGACATTAATATTTGTGTCAAGTGAATGAGTCTATACATTATTTACATCTTGAGCAAGTGGAAGTATTTGGGCTACAATTACTTCTGAGGCACAATAGATTCACCATGCATTCAGATTTCCTTCTTCTAAATATATATAAGGAATCCTAACACTGCTCTTCTTAAAATGGAACACTCTCTGATAACTTTAACTACAAATGTGATGTCATTAAATTTACAACACTCGAGAGAAACTTCACTGCACGATGTCCACTGTCTCCAACATCACAACATCAGTATTTGCTAACCAAGTCTCTTAAATAGCACGGTATAATTTCTTGTCTCAAAGAGTATCTTATGCATTTCTGTAGTCTATGTATGAGATGTGCACTGTGCATGCTATCTAAACACATATTAGTTACGGAAGAAATAAAAATAACATTAGTTTTAAAAGGAAATCATAACAAAGATCAGGCAAAAGCACTATAATGCAGTTAAAAATAATAATAATAACATTAATAATAGTAATAATAATAATAATAGTAATAGTAGTAGTAATAAGAATATTACATAAATTCTGTGGTACACCTACCAAAACTCAAATTAAAGCAGATTCTAACACAAACATTCATGCAATCAATTGTTCTTTCCTGAGAATGGAGGACCCCTGTCTTAAAACACACACATGTGAGAACATAAAAAATGAGTTTAAAAGCAGCAGAAATTCAGCCAGCTTTCTGAAAGGTCTTCCTTGCTTAAGATCCAGTGACCATTGTCTGAGCTATACTAGTAAAACATACTGAATAACATTTCAGTACAAACTTCTTTATTATACAAGAAATCCATACATGTCCAAGTTGCTGACATCTGACTTTCATCTGATACAGGGGACAAAACATGTGACAACATGGTGTCAACTCACACACTTCAAACACATGAAGTTTCAGGGAGCATCAACGAGTTAACCACAGTCAGTGTGCCAATGATGTTTACCAATGATGTTATTAACTACCGTCTGTTCTGAATCATGCATTCCAATTACATTACCAAACAATTTAGGTTAACGAATAAACCATTTACCAATTTTAGCAGACAAGATGGTCAGCTTCTTCAATCATTAATTCAGTTTTCCTGTTCAGAATGAAAAAACCACTGTGCCAAACAGATCAGTCTCACATCACAGAACTGTCCCATACAATTCAATGCATCTCCAAAGCAGTAATGAAAGCATAAATGTTGTAGGCAACAAATCATAAGAGCTACAAGTATGTTTTGCAATACGAATAATTTTTTTAAATTTATCTGAAAATTAGACTGCAAACGCCCAACAAACATAAAACATAAGGCTTGAAAGTATTTCACCCCATCCTCCTCCAAAGTGGCTCAATTATGGTATGAAACAAAATATGTAGTCAGTCATAGAATATTAATAAACACAACACTAAATAAACAAATGAATGGAGCTTCAGGATACTGCAGTATTTCCTCATTATTTCCTTGAAGTTAAAATAGCACTGCATGCACTTCTGATGAACATGCTCTTTAGGCAAATATTAGCTTTAAATTACACTGGACATCTCTTGGCCACAAGGTTATAATGGAGAGAAAGAGGCACTAGTGTGATCATCTACATTGTTTGACACAAATATTATTTCCCCAAAAGTTCATCTTCTATTGTTTTAATATTTAGTATGTTTCCTTTACTTTTTCCTCTATCCACACAGTAATTAAAACACAAAGAGATTGTCCTCTCCTTTCTCCAAGATGTGGGATGCAATGTCTCCAGCAATGTTATAATTTATGGAGATATGAGTTGCTAAATACCACATAATTACATCATCTAAATTACAATATAAAAAGGAACAGAAGACATTCCTTTCCTGCCTTTCCCAGATCACACTTTGAAGTGCTTACTGTAGAAAATCAATTAATATCTCGGCCATAACTGACAAAAACATGAAGAGAGGTTTAATCCATACAAATATTCCTGTGCATTCTTTTCTCTTAGCATTCTGAATATTCCTAGCTGTTGTCAACATTTTTGATGAAGACATTAACATCACTATCCCTTAGAATACGACGTTTATACCACATTTACCACAGTTTTGCCTGTGCTAAATCCAATCATGCAAAAACTGAAAGATCTACACTGTTGCCATGTTTTGTCACCTTCTAAATAACAGTGTGTACATTGTATGTACGTTTATGATCTATCGTCACAACATATTTCAAACTGACATTAAACTGAAACTTAAATGCAAATTTCATGCAGGCCCTATTCTGTTGATTACATTTAACACAACACTGCCTCAAAAAAGCCGCAAATTTTCTGAAGTTCAGTTACCACACATAACTTACAGATCTTACATTATGTGTCGCTGGTCTCTCTCCCACCTCACATTTTATGGTTCTGCCACACTGTTGTTATAAGCTGCAGGGAATTAAAAGATAAGGGACAAGGTGGCCTCCTCTGGCACAATGTTCATACCAAATCTCATCATAATTTACCCAGCTTTTCTCCATATAAAATGTGCAGAGTGATGGATGGACAGGTAGGAACTGCACAAACTTTTAGATTTTTGCAGTGGCATGACTGAGGTTGCTATTCTTCTAGAGTATAATACCATGACACTGGTAAATTCATTCTGAACTGATTACCCACTCATATAGCACCATATCCAAGAAGAACACAAACCTCAGACACAAACTAAACCCACACGTGTTGATGTTGGACAGATCATGTTCAGAATGCAGAAAACATGATGTATATAAATACTGGGAATGCATGTAGAAGAACAGTTTCAAAATATCCACTCACTCTGAAGCGTATTCAAATACTCTTGTTCACAACCAGCCCATCTGAGGTGTCTGTTCAATCAGATGGTTCATTTTTCCACTCTGTCATTACACAGAATTGTGGTAATCCATAGGTTCCATGTAAGGGCCCTTATCATGCATATATGTGTTCATGACTGAAGATGCATGTAGGAACAAATGTGGTCAGTACAACAGCCACCATTTTTTAAATGAATTAAGATGAACAATGAATGAATAAATGCATACTATCTAGAGGTTCCGTTTAAATGAGCCAAGGACTTGCAATAGAACTAAATGTGGGTTCAGGCAGTGCAACTCTGGAAGGGTCCACATTCCTCAAACAGTGATCTTCATACACAGTGTTTTACACACACTTATCTATAATGCAAATTATCAAACTGCCAATCTTAGCCATGTCTGCTGTGTGCAGGTTACTATGTTCTCCCCACAAGAGTGTGACATGAAGGAGTGACAACTACTAAGAAGTGAAGACAGAAATATCACATAATGTAGGGAACATTTATATCCCAAATCAACGTGAAAATTGCTTATTAAAATGCAATTGAACATCTACACTCCTGGACAATGAATCAGAATCAGTCACACCATGTTCATGCAAGGCCACATGAATAATGAACTTCTGGGTGGCATGGAATATCATAAAAAAAGTAGTACACAAAACTTAGTGTCAAAAACAATATACACAGGAAAGTTATATCTAAGATTAAATGAAGTTTACGCTCACTAGTGATAGTTCACAAGACTTACTATACTGAGTCTACAGGAATTAGATCAGTGGATGCACAAATGAGCCATGGCATCATTTTCACATGCCAAACTGTACCTACACACAACAATTTCCAACACGTTTTAATCCAAGTACTCGTGATGCACACTTGTCTGTACAAAACTTATAACCTTGTGTCAACTGGATCTCAAGCACAGGTAGAGCACCCAGGCAAGCTAGCTATGAGCATGGTAATGTACAACACTGCACACTGAAACAAGGAACACTTCATCAACCACATATCTCTGAAGTCTCGATACATGTTTTAAAATGGGACATTAAGTAGAAATGCCCCCAAAATAAAACACCTGCCTCTTGATATAAACAAGACACTACCAGAAATAAAGATCTGCCCTGTGTTGGTTATAATTTCAGCATGAAACATGGCCTCAATTTCATTACAGGACATAGAAATGGAACTTTTCTGTTATTCCCCTGCAGGATAATGGATAAGGCTGTGTACCCCTACTATAAATTTTCCACTTACCGGTCAGTGTGCATAATGAACGTGCAAGAATTATCAGAATTTGTAAAATAACGTCCCACAACTTTTTTTTTGTTTTGTTTTGTGTAACTTGTAACAGTTAATATACCTACAGGCCCATTAAAGTGAACAAATAACCTACGTAACTATTCTGGAATGTAGAAAAATTGTACCCTTTAAATTTAAGGGGTTAACCAGCTTCCACATGTCAAATTCACTAATGAACTACAGCAGAACAGTCAGTATTCCTTGCTTCAGCATACAGGCCTAGTCATACAGTCAGAACGTGTTGTCTAGTCTGCCCATTTCATCGCTGCGGTCAAAGTAAAGGGACACAATGCTATGCTTCTTGCAGAAGGCCCACCACCACCGAAATCCAGCAAGTCCCGTAAACTGGAACTCTGGATCACGGGCACGTCTCAGTTTTTCTACAAATGCCAGAATTGATGTCAAGGACTTTTTGGTTCTGCGGTTGTATGGTTGTATGGAGATTTCACAACAGAATTCCAAGACAGCCTGTTCCTCATACGCTGTGAGACCTGCTTCCTCCAAGACCACCATACGTTTAGATTTGCCAAGAATATTATCATATAGAGTGCCCTTAGGAATGCCATAACGTGTCGACGCCTGGGTGAATCGCATCTTCTGTGTTACTACCGCATGTATAGCTTCCTTCAGCTGAGCCTGCGTCCAGGTGGGCGCTTTCAGTTTCAGGAGTGCGGGACAATCTAAGAAATACAAAACAAAACAAACACTAATTCTACTTTCTAATAAAAACTTAAAAAAGCAACTTCACTACAGAACAAAACCAGGGCAAACCAAAAGGGAAGTTACAAAATTAATAAGTTATCATCAATGAACAAAAAGTGTCCGTTCCACATCTGCAACTTGTCACTATGAGAAACTGTCGAACCGCTCCACTTTTATAGAGGAGGCGGTGTGAGATGGGTCAGGATCACTGGGAGTGCCTTCTTGGGGGGAGAGGCCATAGCGGTAATTGGAGGAGGCACGACTACTGACGACTCCCAACGCTCTTGTGCGCCTCCACAACGTCATGACGGGGATGTTGCACTTCTCCGCAGCCGGCTTTATTGGCGTCCCCTGCTTTACCAGTTCTATGGCCGCTAAGAGATCGTCTTGTGTCCACTTAGAGTTAGCACTTTTGGACATCTGCAATGCTTTCCATGCATGAGGCTGCAAGAAGGGAGCAACTTGCGTCTGCTGGGCTTGATCCAGAGAAGAGGTGCAGGACAGAGAAGAAGAATAACTAGAGCTCTTAGGAGGCGCCAGATTGGGCTCTGAAATAAGAACCCACCAATGACAGTCAGCATAGTACAGCCACCTGCTTGCTCTATCCCATTAACATTTTGAAAATGGAAACTTTACTCTACGTTAAGTATGACTCAGTTTGCAAAGCATGTCTTGACTTTTCAATGACAAAGCTCTGTAATTCCGCTCAGTCACTTCTATCCCCTATTTTACATGTAAAGATTGAAGTTCAAAAAGATAATATTCCTAAAATCAAATCTGTTGATATGTACATTACTCCATTGTTAATTTTTCTGTTTGAACACATACACACATGCAAGTGAACACACTGCAGCAGCCAATACATTCTCAAGCCTCTGGTAGGTTGGTACAGAGCATGCAATATTTTGAGCCAAGCCCTCAATGCCTCCTCCAGTGGAAAAACAAGACAGCTTTCATTGATAACAGTATCTCGAAGAAGGTGACGTTGCGATCAGGATCGCCTTATTGCTTCTTCAAATGTCTTCCTCCAATAACAGCAACATTTCACTATCAAGGGCATCACAATCTACGATCTGGCCTCACAATTCAGTGACCATCATTTGAGACCGTATCTGGTTCTCCTGACACTTGCAGTGTAGCACTGTATTTTTACAGATAAGTCACATCATCTGCCGTAGAATATAACGTCCTTCGGATTTCTCTTTGCCTACACAGTGCCCTTCCTTGACCGTTCAAATGTTTCTTAGTTACACGAAGTGGCAGTACAAATGTCTCAGTACAACTGGCAGTTGCAACAGGTCATTCAACTAGCGAAGAAATCACTGAAATCTATTTAAAATATTCATTACTTACATGAAATACATATTTTATATTCATTCTAGCATTAGAAAAAACTAAGGCATTTATTCAACAAGCGCACTGCCCGGAAGAAAAATTCCTTGTATAATTGAAAACATAAACAGTAATCCATCATGTCTATGCACAAAGGATACCATGAATGCCTTGGGTATGAGGTACACTAGGGCTAGAGTGCCTCTTTGGACTATGGCAAAATAAAGCACTTAATTGGGATGAAAGTGAAATTTCCAAATAAAATTCGCCTCACAAGAATGTGAACCTATGTCAGTTTACTGGAACATGGATTCAATTTAAGCCTAAGAATATGTAATTAGTTTAGGAACTATTCTGGCTATGAACCAAGGAACATGAAAGGTAATATTAGTCTTACATTTTTAAAACTGTCGAAGTACAGAGCAGAACATGTACTATGAACCTTCACCAACCAGAAGTTCAGGAATTTCTAGACACACGAATATCGAGTATTACTGAGCTCTTTTAAACACAAACGTCAATATATATCTTCTTTTTTGCAGTTTATTTTATTATGCAATATGCAATTCAAACTGTACAGAACTGAAATGGTGGGAATGATGAAAGAGGTATTGGAAAGGATTCGGAAAGAAGCCTAATCAAGATACTAACGTGGCCACCTGCGGCCCAGAGGACTGACGGGAATCACAAAAACGCCCAAACAGGATAACCAAATGACCCGACCGAGATTCGAACCAGACACCTTCCGAATGTAAGTACAGAGTGTCGCCAGTACACAAACCCGTTCTGTACCACTACTTCTGTCAGTTCAGAAATTATTAGAGACAATGTGGGTTCATGTTTATATGTGTTACCTAGCCACCAGTATTCACGTCCTTTACTTCTAAGCACGGAATTCTAGGTCCGAGTTTCAAAGAGATTTCCTACTGCTATACAATATATTACGGCACACACAACGTTACACGTTAATTCTTCCGCTCTTGTTCTCAATTTACACTCTTTATGTTACCAGAAGCTAATATCTTTCTGATACACCCGTTCCCGTTCTGTCGTACTTCGAACACTGCTATACCTGTCACGAATTGAGTAAGAAGTGTAAAGGAAGAAACACTTGTATCAGCCTCCCAATAATATATTGGTACCAGTGACGAAGCCTAAATATAACCAAATACTGGATCTCTTCGCAGATTTTATTCACCTGCAGCACCAGCTGAACTCTCAGAATCTGTACCTGTGTTACCCAAGAATGTTCGATGTTCACTCACATGACAAAAAAAAATGCTGCTTTTAGCCACATTCAGCTTTACGTAAAAACGACATGTTCACATTCCAAAACTATAGGTACCCAATTTCAATTATGGAGGGCAAAATGGCACAAGAACACTTATTTACTGAATTTATTTAGGTCGCGAAGAAAAAAGTAAAATGTAACTTGACGAAAGTTAAAATCTGGATGTGCCTGTCACTCTATTACAGGGGGCACTTTAAAGGTCTTCTCTGGGTCTTAGACTTACTTCTAAAGCGGTAACAGCCATGCCAAGGCTCAGGGTCGCACCACAGAGGGCCGGGTTCAGTCACAAGCCAGCCCGTGTGGGATCTGTGACAGACAAAGTGGCACTGGGATATTCAGTACCATTCCGCCAGTTCTGCACACTCAGTGACTCACCTCATCACTGACGCAATATCATTATAGCAGATCACAACGCCGTCACGTAGCACACATACAAAATACAGTACGAGAGCACAACACGTGTGTAACACGCGGGTATCTGGTCTTAGTTTTCACAGCAAACTTCCTACAATTATGATATGTCCCTGACAAACAAACATGACAGAGCTGACATGCTAATCCTAAAGTGCCCCTTACAGACGCAAAAACAAAAGAAAAAAAAATCCAAAATGTGCCAAAAATAAACTGGTATCCTGACGACTTCCTTTCTTAATAAGATGGCAAAATCTGAATGAAGCAAGGTTTATGCCGAGCCGATACTGACTAAACTGAAGTTCAGCTGAAAAACCTTCAATGCAGACCCAAACTGTTAAATTTCATCATAATCCATCAGATAATTCACATTTACAGCTTCGCGGTAACTTAATATACCTTTTAAGACGTCTTAAGTTCAGCACAATGCATTTATTTCTTGTTCATGATTCTCCGTAATTATTTACCCGTACAGCAAGAATTAATTGGTTTTTATAACAAATGACGAAAGCATGCTTGTGCATTCTGTACACGGAAGGCAAACATATATTTCCATAAATCAAACTTGTTACTGAAAATTATCCTCCAATTACAGTCTCGGTCCCTAAAGAGGTGTTTCCAAAAGATTTCTCAACTTAAACTTGCACGCTTGTTATTTATCTACTTAACCAGCCCATCACCCCCTACTTAATTCAACCAACGCAAGAATACATTTGATCATGGAACTGCCACAAATCCATATCTGCTCCAGCTCTCTAGCGGTGTATAATTTCCTTAACTTTCTTCTAAAGTACTGACTTCATTCACGCGTCTGTCACGATAAAGGAGCACGTCTCATAACCATACAATGGGAAAAACAATTACTTTCGTATTTTAATATGCAGTGTTTTGGAAAGCACATCAGCTGACGCAAGAAACTAGTCCATGGGATTCCCAAGAATCGAAAAAAAAAAAAAAGACAAGGGGGGAAGACTTCGCTCAAACTTCTGCAAGTTGTTAGGCAAATTTAATGACGCCTCCATATGTACATAAATAGTATGTGACTCATATGTGTATATTACATTTCCAGGTACGGAAAGGACTTCAAACAGAGTAAACAGAACATCAACTTAGCAGTAATACAACATGCACTCACAAATTCTTCAAAACAAGTATTACAAATTAAGGTTCGTTATTACACAGGAGACCGCCTCTGTGGTCTAGTGGTCAGAGTTTCTGGCTACAGATACAGAGGTCCCGGGTTCGATCCCCGGCGCTACCAGATTTTCTGAGTAGTAGTGGGTCTGGAACGGGGTCCACTCA
>Ga0123354_10012238_pt1 | contig 13293 bp, 6 predicted proteins | sample TergutLab28metaG_2_FD_97872 | JGI IMG/M metagenome (GOLD analysis project Ga0123354, IMG submission 97872) | Labiotermes labralis P4 segment gut microbial communities from Petit-Saut dam, French Guiana - Lab288 P4 | ecosystem: Host-associated > Arthropoda: Insects > Digestive system > Gut ...
CAAGTAAGGCCGCGCCGGTGCAAACCGGCGCGGCCTTGTGTTTGCCAAACCATCTGGCATCATTGAGGCCACTGGAACACCCGTTTCAAAACGATGTCGGAAGGTGTGATCGGGGGTGTCATGAGACTGCTGAACGCAATAAACACGGCGGGCGTCAAGCGCCGCGCCATGGTCGTTGGCACCCTGTTGTTCGGCCTTGTGACACAGACATTGGGTATATGGGGCTCAATGCCTGAGACGGCGGCGGCCGGGATCGATTCCATATCGCCGACCGCTGGCTCTGTGCCGGGCGGTGAGACACTGACGGTGACCGGCAGCGGATTCAAGTCAGACTACGGGGATTATGTCCCGGTCGACTACATCCAGTTCTACAAGGATGCTGGTACGGCCTATTACCCGCTCATCGACACAGGCATCCAGCTGAAAGCCGCCACCCAGGTGTCGGTGACGTACAGGGTCACCACTTATGGGATCCAGTATGTCTGGGGCGCACTTTCAGGCAGTGAAATCCACCTCGCGTCCGGTGATGGTGATCCCCAGAACAACAATGACACCACTGCGTGGCAGTACTTCTATTACGGCTCCAGCGGCCAATCGTTCGCGCAGTTCGCCAGTCTTGCGACGTCGTCCGGCAAAATCAAGGTGACCTCCGGAAACGGATCGTTCGCCGCCAGTTTGCTGGAGGGCACCGGTCATATCTATACCGCATCAGCCACCTACACGGCGTATGGCAATAGTGCAAACATCATTATCGGCGCCCGCCAGACGGGCTATTTCACGGGTCGCATCTACGGCTTCTCGATTGTCAACGGCACGGTGGGCAACGACAACAACGTCGCATTCAACGGCATGCCGGCCTATAGCCCCCAAAGCAACCAGTATGGTCTGTACGACACTGTCAGCGGTCACTTCTTTGCCAATTCGAAGGGCGGTAACGGCCTGATCGAAGGGCAGATCTGGGGCCCATCGGGCATTGGCGGCGCAGCGCCGAAGCCACCGGTAGTCTCGGTCGATTTCAGCGGCCAGAACAGCCAGGGCTCGTCAGTCAGCGTGCCGTGCGCTCCCTTGACCATCGTGAGCAGCACACAGGCCACCTGCCCGGTGCCACCATCAATGTTTGGCGGCGACGGCTCTGGCACTGCTCAGGTGAAAGTCACGGTGACCGACACCTCTGGCACGAACACTGCAACGTTTCCGTACAACTATGAAACCGATAAGCCGGCCCTGCTGTTGGTCACGCCGGACAAGGGGCCAATGACCGGTAGTGCTTCAGTCACCCTGACCGGCAAGAAGTTCGTCACCCAACTGGACTCGCTGCAGTTCGGCGGCGTGACCATCGATACGCCTCCCGGCACCCACCCAGCCGCCTGGACGGTGAGCAATCAGACGGTCTACGGCTTCGCCGACGCAGCAACGGGCGAGCTCACCCCAGCCGCAGAGGGCGACGGCGTGGTGGGCATCCTCAGCGAACAGGCCTTCCCGGTGGCCCCAACCACCGTGGCGTTTGGGCAGACGCCCGCCCAAACCGTCACCGTGTTGTCGGCCACCACCATGACGGTCACCGCCCCGCCGCACGACCCGGCCACCGTCGACGTGTCGATCGACAAGAACGGGCTCACAGCCTTAATGGCAAGCGCCTACACCTACGTGGCGACCGGCACGCTGGAGCTGTCCATGCAGGGCTGGGCCTGCCCGGCGAACGCCACGCTTGACGATGTCCAAACGCCGGGCGTCTGCCAGCTGATCCCGGACGGTGGCTACGCGGTTTCCGGCACGACGGTGACGTGGTTGTATACGGCGACGTACGTGTCGCTGGGGCTGAACGGCACCCCGCTCGACCCGTCGCTGGGCCAGCTCACCGGCGTTACGGTCACAGACGCCAAGCTGGGCCAGGTGTGCACGGTCGCCTCCCTGCCGCTTAATACCCCGTATCCCTGTGTGGCCTCCGGTCCAGTGCTAACCACCTGAGCCACTACACTGGGGCGGTGGATCAATCACCCGGGCGCACCGGCGCCGCCAAACCGCTGCTGCTAGTCGCCGGGGCAGTGCTGCTCTGGGGCACCAGCTATGCGGTGACCAAGAGCGCCTACGCGAACGTGCCGCCCATGTATGTGGTGTGGTTCCGCATGATCGTCGCTCTGGTGGCGTTCCTGGTGGCGTGGCCGCTAATGAGCCGGGTGATGCCGAAGACCGAGGCCAAGCCGGGCGACTGGAAGCTGATCGTCCTACTGGTGGCTTTCATACCGTGCCTGTACTTCCTGTTCGAGGGCTTTGCCATCAAGTTCACCTCGTCGAGCCAGGCCGGGGTTGTCACGGCGGTGATGCCGCTGATCGTGGCCCTGGCAGCCTGGCTGGTGCTGCGCGAGCAGCCCGGTAAGCGCACCGTCATAGCCGCCGTCGTATCGGTGACCGGGGTGGCGCTACTGTCATTTGGCAGCGTCACCAGCGCCACCGCCACCAGCCCAGCGCTTGGCAACATGCTCGAGCTCGGCGCCATGCTGGCCGCCGCCGGCTCAACCCTGGTCGTGAAAAAGCTGAGCACCCGCTTCAGCCCGCTGCTGCTCACCGGCCTGCAGATGGCCGCCGGCACTGTGTTCTTCGCCCCACTGGCGCTGCTTTCAGGCCCGGTCGACTGGCGCTCGGTGCCGGCCGGCGATTGGGCCGCCATCGCCTACTTGGGAGTCGGCTGCGGCTTTTGCGCCTTCGCCCTGTACAACTCGGCGTTGCGCCTGCTGCCGGCCAGCCGGGCCGCGCTGGCCATCAACGCCGTGCCGGTGGTGGCGCTGCTGACCGGCTGGCTGGGCCTGCACGAGCAGCTGACAGTGCTGCAGGGGTTGGCCGCGCTGGTGATCCTTGGCGCCGTGGTGCTGGCCCAATTGGCCGGACGCCCGCGCCTAACTCGTAAGAAATAGCCAGCAGACTATACTCACTGATCAATAGGGAGTCACCGCACCGGTGTGGGGTGTAGGGAGGTTTACGCTATGCGCCTGAAGTCGCACAAGCTGGTTGCCGCCTTGGCCGTGATTGCTCTGACGGGCATCGTGTCGCTGGTGCAGCCGGTCGGCACCGCGCAAGCAGACCCCACCGTGCCGTTTACGGTCAAGTTCACCGCCAACGCCAACGGCGCCATCATCACCATCGGCAACAACCTGCTGACCTGCCCCGCCGGCTCGGTGTCCACGACGGTGGCGGCCGTGCCCTGCGCCGCCGCCCGCGCCGGTGCCGCCGTGAACAACAACAGCTACAACATGACCTACCTCGACGCCGACGCCGTTGCGTCGACCTTCAACTCGTCGTCGTCCCAGCTAAATCTGCCGCCTGGCGCCAGCGTGCTGTGGGCCGGCCTATACTGGGGCGCCCGCCTGACTGCCGGCACCGGCGGCACCAGCTCGCCGGCGTCAGGCATCAACCAGATGTCGCTGCGCGCACCCGGCGACGCGGTGTACCGCACCATCGCCGCCTCGGCCGCCCCGCGCGACCAGTTCGGCCCGAACACCGCCAGCTACAGCGCCTACCAGCGTTTCGCCAACGTCACCGCCATCGTGCGGGCGGCCGGCAACGGCGACTACTGGGGCGCCAACGTGGTCACCGGCACCGGAGCAGACCGCTACGCCGGTTGGGCGCTGGTGGTGGCCTACACGGCGCCGGACCTGCCGCTGCGCAATCTGACCGTCTTCGACGGCTTCTCGCTGGTGCAGTCGATCGCGCCGCAAACGATCACCATCTCGGGCTTCAAGGCGCCGCTGGCCGGGGTGGTGGGCACCCAGCTGACCATGGTGGCCTACGAAGGCGACCTGGCCCAGTCGGGCGACTACGCCAGCCTTAATGGCATGCAGCTGGCCACTGCCGCCTCGCCCGGCTCAAACTTCTTCAACAGCGCCAACGCGCTGAACGGCACCACTGTGACCACGCGCACCCCGGCGGACGTCAACATGCTGGGTTTTGACATCAAGAACCTCGGCGCTTCTGGGGCCATACCGAACGGCGCCACCAGCGCCCAGTTCCTGTTTTCCAGCACCGGCGACACCTACTACCCGGGCGTGCTCGGCCTGGCCATCAACCTGTACGCGCCAGACTTCACGGCGTCGTCCAAGTCGGTGGTGAACCTGAGCGGCAATGTGCCGCCACGCCCCGGCGACACGCTTCAGTACACGGTGAGCTACGCCAACACCGGCCAGGACCCGGCGGTCAGCGTGGTGTCGCGCGACACCTTGCCGCCCGGCACAAACTACGTGCCTGGCTCCCTGGTGCTCATTGACCCCGCCACCTACCTGCCCACCCCTCTCACCGACGCCCCCGACACAGACGTCGGCCGCTACGACCCAGTCACCCGCACCGTCACCGTCAACCTGGGCGGCGGCGCCACCGGCACCCAGGGCGGGCGCATGGACTGGTCAAGCACCACCCATCCCGGCGACGGCACCGCTGCCGCCATCTACAGCTTCAAGGTGACGCTGGCCCCGACCTCGACCGGCACAACCGTCAGCAACACCGCCACCCTCGACTATCAAACTGAGACCACCGGCATTGCTGCCACCTACACCACGAACCAGGCCATCACCGAGGTGCCTAGCTTGGCCGACGTGCAGATCACCAAGCAGCTGACACCCAGCCCGGCCCTGGCTGGCGACCTCGTCACCGCCACGCTGACTGTCAAGAACAACGGCCCTGACACCGCCACCGGCGTCGTGGTCACCGACCAGATACCGGCGGGCTGGCTGAATCCGACTGTGACGTCGCCCGCCAGCCTCTGCGATATCGCGGCGGGGCGGCTCACCTGTAACCTTGGCAACCTGGCGAACGGGGCCCAGGTGGTGGTCGTCTTCACTGGGCGCACGCCCCCCAACTCGGCGGCCACGTCGCTGATAAACGTCGCCACCGTGACCACCACGGCACTGGATCCCGTCCCGGGCAACAACGTGGCCAGCGACACGGTGCCGCTGAACCAGCAGGCTGACCTGCAGGTGACGAAGGTGGCCAGCCCAACAAGCGCCGCCCCGGGCAGCCCCGTGACGTGGACCCTGACGGTGAAAAACAACGGCCCGTCCGACGCCACCGCCGCGCGCCTGGTCGACGCGCTGGACGACGCCAGCCTGGCGATGATTACCAGCGCGGTGCTCGACGCCACTACCACGGCGGCCGGTGGTAACTGCCTCAACCCAACCTTCCGCGCCATCAACTGCGCGCTGGGCACACTGCCCGCCGGCGCCACGGCGACGGTGACAGTGCAGGGCGTGCTGGGCGCCGCAATCTCCGCCGGCATCGCCGTCGGCGACACCGCCCGGGTGAGCTCAGACACGCCAGACCCGAACGCCGCGAACAACACGGCCACTGCCATCGTCACCACCACCGCGCCATCCGCCGACGTGCGCGTGACCATGGACGGGCCGGTCACGGTCGTGGCGGGCACGCCGATCACCTGGACGGCGACGGCCACGAACTACGGGCCGTCCGACGCCGCCGATGTTGTGATCCAGGACGTCGTCAACGGCAATGTGTCAAACCTGAAGGTGACAACCACCAGGGGCACCTGCACGGTGACGGGGTCGGAGATCGCCTGCACCATCGACACGCTGCACTCGTCCGGCTCCGGTGACACCGTGCCCGGCGATACCGTCATCATCACCATCACCGGCGACGTGGCCCCGAACGCCACCGGCACCCTGCCTAACACCGCCTACTACAGGCCAAGCACCACGCCTGACCCGGTGTCGACGAACAATGGCCAGTCGGTCACCACCACCATCCAGACCCTGTTCGACCTCAGCGTGACCAAGACGGCCAACCGGCAGTCGCTGCCAAGTTCCGGCCCCGTCGACTACACCATCGTCGTCAAAAACAACGGGCCGTCGACCGCCCGTAACGTCATGGTGACCGACCTGGTGCCGACGGCCCTGGACTTCGTGTCGGTCTCGCCGACGTCGTGCACCAGCCCGGCGGCAACCGCCGACCCTGATCACAACAGCATCACCTGCGTGCTCACCACCGCGATTCCGCCGGGCGGCACCCAGACGGTCGTGGTGCACATGATGGCCAACACCGACCTGGCGGCCATCGGCACCCCAGTGACCGAAACCGTTTCGGTACGTGCAGTGATCGGCGACGACCAAACCAAGCTTGACGACAACACCGCCATCTGGGTGTTGAGCGGCGCGCCGCAGATCGACCTGGCGCTGGCCAAGCAAGCGTCGGCCACATCCCCGGCCGGCGGCATGCTGACCTACAGCCTCACGGTGACAAACAACCAGCAGCCGTCCGACCCCAGCTTCACCACCACCGACCTGACCGCCCAGGCGCCAACGGTGACCGACACACTGCCCGCCGGGGTCACGCTGGTGCCGAATGGCACGACGGTTGACGGCGTGGCCTCAGCCACCCCAACCTGGTGCAGCGCCGCCGGCAGCGTCGTCACGTGCACCCTGCCGGACGAGATCGGGCCGGGCGAATCGCAGGCCTTCGGCCTCTCGGTGCTGGTGGCGCCTGCCACGCCGGCCGGTACCGTGCTGACCAATACCGCCCTGGTGACCCCAACCGGCACCATCGTCGACCCGGCGCCGCTGAACAACACCGCTACCGCCGCCACCACCATCGATGTGGCGACCGACGTGGGGGTCGAAAACTTCACCGTCGCCCCGCCGGCCGGCGCCACCTACACCGGGCCCGGCTCGCAGCGCGATGTCAGCTTCGATGTCGTCAACAACGGGCCGTCCACCGCCACCCAGGTGCAATTCCGCATCACCCGGGGCGTCGACGCGGTGGCCAACCCGCCGGCGGGCGCCACCTGCACCGCCACTGTGCGCAGCCTGCTGTGCACGCTGCCCGCGGATCTGGCGCCGGGGGCGCGGGTGCCCATCAGCTACACCATCACCCTGCCCGGCAACGTGACGCCCGGCGTCTACCCCGACGCCGTCGCGGTGAGCTCGGCCACCCCGGAAACCAACATGGCCAACAACACCGCCGACGCGCAGATCACCGTCGACACCGCCACGACGGCCCTGACCGTCACCAAGCAAGCGCTCGGCACGGTCACAAACCCGAATGCGCCGGCCGATCAGGCGTTCGTGGCCGGCGGGGCATTCGCCTACCAGGTGAGCGTGCAGGTCACCGGCGACCTGGCCGACGCCACCGGCGTCACACTGACCGACACCATGCCGGCCGGGTTCATCCCGCAGCGGGTTGACACATCGTCTGGCACCTGCTCAATCGCCGGCGGCGCTATCAGCTGCAACCTCGGCACCGTCGCCAGCGGCGCCGGCGAGGCCACGCCACCGGTGGCCGTCGTGACCGTGCGCGGGGTGCTGGCGGCGGGCGCCGTCGCCCTGCACACAACCAACGCCTGGGCCGAAAACGTCAGCAACCAGGCGGACGTCACCACCGAGACGCCGCTGAGCGGCGTGGTGCCGCCCGCCGTCGCGTTGGTCGACGTCATCGAACAGACAGATCTGCAGCTGCTGAAGATGCCGGATGACGCTGTTGTCAACGCCGGCGGCGTCGCCGGCTACACCCTCACCGTGGTCAACAACGGCCCGTCCGACGCCACCCATGTCCTGGTCACAGACACCCTGCCCGCTGGGCTCACCTACGACCCGGTGCTGTCGCAGTGCGACGCCCCCATGACTTCGCCGGTCGACGAGACCTTGGCGACGCCCCAGCAGCCCGCCGGGGCCATCATGTGCCGCATCCCGGCGATCGCTGCCGGGGCGTCGGCCAGCATCCACCTGGTGGCGCAGTCTGGCTACACGATGACGGCTGGCACCGTGACCAACCGCGCCACCGTCGGCTCGCTTGGCGACGACCCCAGCCTGGCCAACAACCAGGCCACCGCCGATATCGAGATCGCGCGGCTGACAGACCTTGCCATCTCGTCGTCCGTCAGCACAACGACACCGGTGGCCGGGCAGGACATCACGTTCACGGGCTACGCGATGAACAATGGCCCGTCGTCGGCAAACGGCACCACCGGCGAGACGACATTCCCGGTTGGGTTCGTGCCGGTGAGCTACCTGGTGGAAAACAACGACTGCCAGTGGAGCCCCGCCGCGCCCGCCAACCCAATGGCCGAGCCCTGGCGCAACGTCGCCTACACCTTGACCTGTGTGCCGTCCGTCCCCGGCGCGGCCTGGGAGCCGGGCGGGGCGGCGACGAACATCGTCGTGATGCACATCCCGGACGACACGCCGGCGGGCAACTACTTCGGCACGTCGTCAATCACATCGACCACCCCGGAAACCGAGCTGGACAACAACTCGACAACGCAAGAGCTGTACGTGCAGCGCGTCTCCGACACGTACGTGACCAAGACGCTGGAAACCCCGGAAGACGAGTTGGTGGGCGGCCAGCCCGCCACCTGGCGGCTTGACGTTGGCAACGACGGGCCGTCCGTGGCGCAGTACCTGGAAATATCGGACGCGGTGCCGGCCGGCATGACGTATTCCAGCGCCCGCGTCGATGGCGGCGGTACCTGTCCGGCGCCGCAGTCCGAGGGCGGAGTTGTGGTGGTGCGCTGCACCATGGACCAGCTTGCCGTCGGCGCCAGCGGCACAATCTATGTGACGCTGAAGGTGAAATCCAGCGGCGGCGAGGTGTGCAACACGGGCTTCGTCGGCTCCGGTTCGCTCGACCCGGTCGCCGCGAACAACCAGTCGCAGGTGTGCGGCCTGGCCGAACCAGGGCCGCCTGGCGTCGAGGCGCCGACCGGCGGATCTGTGAATAGCACCGGAGCGCTGGCGGCTGCTTGGGCCATGATGGCAATAGGCATAGTGTGGGTGCTATGGCGCAAGAATTGGCCAGCACTGTCGCGGCGCCGGTTGAGCTAGAACGAGTCATACGCAAGTCGCGGTTCATTACCCGGCTTGAGCCTGTGTCATGCGTCGCGGAGGCAGACGCCGCCATCGCCGCCGTACGCAAGCACCACCACGACGCTGATCACCACTGCGTTGCCATGGTGGTCGGGGCGGATGCCGGTCAGCAGCGCTCCAACGATGACGGCGAGCCCGCCGGCACAGCCGGGGTGCCGATGCTCGAGGTGTTGCGCCGGCGCAACATGACAGATGTCGTGGCCATCGTGACCCGCTACTTCGGCGGGGTGCTGCTTGGCGCCGGGGGCCTGCGGCGGGCCTACTCGTCGTCCGTGGCGCTGGCGCTCGACGCCGCGCCGGTGTTGCGCCGGGTGGTGATGGTACCCATGATTGTCGACGCCCCCTTGCGGTCCGCCGGCCGCCTGCAGCACGAGTTGCGCGGCGTCGGCATCGTCGAAGGCGTCGAATACGGCACGCGGGCCAGGTTCTCGGTGCTGGTGGCCCCGGACGACCTGGACAATCTTGAGATGGTGTTGTCAGGCGAGGGGGCGTCCCAAATGAGGGGGCAGCCGAAGGTGGTCGGCGTGCCTGTCTGAGGCTAAAGGACGGCTTCATGCTGTTTCCGGCCGCCGGGGGTACGTCCCGTAAACTGGCAGGGTAAGGAGGCATGCTGTGCGCTGCGAGGCTGGGCAGAACTGGGCGGCGATGCATTGAACCAGACGCCAGAAAAGCCCGCCGCTGACCCCTCAAAGGTGCTGGCGGCTGCCGAGGAGCGCTTCAGCCACGTCGGCCGCAACTCGGCGGTCATGGCGGTCGGCACAACCAGCTCGCGGCTGTTGGGCTTTGTGCGCACCGCCATCTTCGCGCTGATCGTGGCCGATACCGCGTCGATGAACGCCTTCACCCAGGCGAATAACCTGCCGACCACCATCTATTCGATCATCGCCACCGGCGTTGTCACGGGCATCCTGATACCGCAGATCGCGAAGGCGATGAAGCAGAAGGACGGCGGTATCGACTTCATCAACCGCCTGCTGACGCTGTCGCTGCTTGTCGTCGTGGTGGTCACCGTGGTGTGCACCGTGGGCGCGCCGTGGCTGATCAACGTCGTGGTGTCGTCGAAGGCCGACTACAACGTGCCCGGCTACCTGCACCTGGCGATCCTGCTTGGCTACTGGTGCATGCCGCAGATCCTGTTCTACGGGCTGTACGCCGTGCTCGGCCAGGTGCTGAACGCCCGCGGCCACTTCACCGCCTACGCCTGGTCGCCGGCCTGGGCGAACATCATCCAGATCGCCGGCCTGATCTGGTTCTGGTTCCAGTGGGGCTATCAGCCAGACCCGGCCAAATGGTCGACGAGCATGATCGTCGTGCTCGGCGCGTCGACAACGCTCGGCATCGCCGTGCAGGGCCTCAGCCTGATCTGGCCGCTGTACAAGGACGGCTTCCGGTTCAAGCTGCGCTTCGGGTGGCGCGGCTACGGCTTCGGCGACGTGTCGCGCATGACCATGTGGACGTTCACCGGTGTGATCATCGGGGCGTTGCAGTCGCTGTTGATCTCGCGCATCGCCAACTCGATGGGCGCCAGCGGCGAGGGCTACGCCAGCAACGGCACAATGCAGTACGCCTCGACGCTGTACATACTGCCCATCTCTTTGATCATGGTGTCGATCGTCACCGCCTTGTACCCGGCCATGGCCAACGCCTGGCGCGCGGGCGACAACGACAAGATGAAAGACCTCGTGCGCCAGGGACTGATAACCCCGGCGGTGCTGGTGATACCGTCGTCAATCGCCATCATCGGCCTGGGCGCGCCGCTGATCCACTCGCTGTTCGGCAGCGGGGTGAACGTTGGAAACATCTGGCTGGTCACCGCCGCCTACTGCGTCGGCGTGTGGGCCAACGCCATCACGACCCTGAAACAGCGCTATTACTTCGCCAAGCAAAACGGGCGCCTGAACTTCCTGCTTGTACTGGTGCCCATCGTCATCCAGCTGGCGGTGGCCGGGGGAGCCCTGCTGTGGGTGCCGGCCAAGTACGGCGTGGCGTTCATCGCCGGCGGGCAATCGCTCGGGTCGATAGTCGCGGCCGGGTTGTTCCTGTGGCTGGTGCAGCGCGAGATGGGCGGCTACGGCTTCGGCAACATCGCCTGGCTGTGGGCCAAGGTTGGCGTGGCGTCCGTGCTGGCAGCAGGGGCGGGCTGGGGCGTCGTCTGGCTGATCGATTTCGCCGACGTCACCCGCATGCTGGCGCTGTGCCAGTTCTTCGCCGGCGCGGTGGTGTTCTGTTTTGTCTTCTGGGGGGCGTCTGCCATCATGCGCGTCACCGAGGTGACCGCGATGGTGCACTCTGTGCTCGCCCGCGTCCTGCGGCGCCAGGTTGCGGCAGCAGAGCCGATTGAAGACGCCCAGTTGCCAGAGCAAGTCGATCTGGTGCAAACCCGGGTGCTTGACGTGCTGTCAGAGATGCCGCAGTCCGGCCCGACCCCGCCGCCCCAGCCGTGGCTGCAGTACCGGCAGCCGAAGCCACCACCCCAGCCGTGGTTGCTGCAGACGCGACCAGCGCCGCCGCCCCCGGCGCACGAGCCAACGCCGCCACCGCAACCCTGGCTGCAGCCAAGGCAGCCACCCCAGCCGTGGGCCAAGCCTGCTCCCCGGAGCGGTGACGCCGAGCCGCCGGTTGGCTGATTTGGCCTGACCAGATATAGTGACCCAAAGGAGGTTTGATATGGCCGTAACGCCTAGCCGTCCCGTGGTGCTCGTCGTCGACGACGATGTCGCCCTGTCTGAGATGCTTCAGATCGTGCTGCGCCAAGAGGGTTTCGAGACCATCTGGTGCGGCCGCGGCGACCGCGCCCTCGAAGCCTTCCACCGGTACCGCCCCGATGTGGTGCTGCTCGACATCATGCTGCCGGGCCGTGACGGCATCGACGTTTGCCGGTCGATCAGGGGCGAGTCCGGCGTGCCCATCGTCATGTTGACCGCCCGCAGCGACACCCAGGACATCGTGCGCGGCCTTGAGGCCGGCGCCGACGACTACATTTCGAAGCCCTTCAAGATCCAGGAGCTGGTGGCGCGGGTGCGCACCAGGCTGCGCCGCATCGAGTCTGAGGCGCCGGACGGTGAGATCGTCGTGCGCGGGGTCACCATCAACCCGGCCACCCACGAGGTCAGTGTCGACGGCCGCGACGTCAACCTGACGCCCCTTGAGTTCGACCTGCTGCTGACACTGGCCAAGCACCCCCGCCAGGTGATCACACGGCAGAAGTTGATGGAAGAGGTGTGGGGCTACCACCACTCGGGCGATACCAAGCTGATCAACGTACACATCCAGCGGCTGCGCAGCAAGATCGAGAAGGACCCAGAAAAGCCAGAGATCGTCATCACGGTGCGCGGCGTCGGCTACAGAGTGGACGATGCCCAAGTCTGAAACGAAACGGGTACCGTGGCCCCGCCGCCTGTGGGGGTCGTCGTTGCCGCTGCGGGTGATCACCACGACTCTTCTGGCGTCGTGGGCCATCCTGATACTCGGCGGCTGGATGATACTGGTGCAGGCGTCGCACGGGATCCTGCAAGGCAAGCAGGCCGGCGCCGTCGCGGACGCGGCGGCGGCACTCGACCGCATGCAGCTGACTCTAACTGACACGAACCTGACGGCCGCTTCGCTGACCGAGCGGCTGACTCAGTTGGTTGACCAGGCCACCACCACATCGGCGCAGTACCGCATGATCATCGAGACGCCGTCCGGCTACATCTACGCCGGCGTTTCTGTCGAGTCGGTTCCCGCGGCGCTGCGCGACGCCGTCACTGACAACGACTCGTTATGGGTGACATCTTGCCTTGTGGTGCAAGAAGACGGGCCCGACGTCCCTGGCCTGGTGGTGGCCGGCAACCTGCGAGTGCCGTCCGGCGACGCCTATCCGGTGTATTTCGTGTTCGCGCTGGCGCAGGAGCAGCAGACCCTGAACGTGCTGAACAGCGCGGTTTGGTCGGCGATGGCTGGCCTGTCGATCGCGATGGGCGGCATCGCCTACGTCGTGGCGCGTCAGATGGGCAAGCCGGTGCGCCTGGCCAGCGGAGTCGCCCGCCGCATCGCCGCCGGCGACCTTGACCAGCGGCTGCCGGTGGTTGGCACCGACGACCTGGCCAGCCTGGCTGAGTCGATGAACGACATGGCAAGCACCCTGAGCGCCCAGATCACCAAGCTCGAGGAGCTCTCGCGCATGCAGCGGCGCTTCGTGTCTGACGTCTCCCATGAGTTGCGCACCCCGCTGACCACGGTGCGCATGGCGTCCGACCTGCTGTATGACATGCGGGCGGGGGTGCCGCCGACGCTGACGCGCACCGTCGAGCTGATGCACACGGAGGTCGACCGTTTCGAGGTGCTGTTGGCCGATCTGCTGGAGATCTCGCGGTTCGACGCCGGCGCGGCCGTCTTGAGCCTCGACGACGTCGACCTCGGCACCGTCGTCGGCGACGCCGTCGAAGACGTGCGC
>Ga0123354_10012240_pt1 | contig 13292 bp, 6 predicted proteins | sample TergutLab28metaG_2_FD_97872 | JGI IMG/M metagenome (GOLD analysis project Ga0123354, IMG submission 97872) | Labiotermes labralis P4 segment gut microbial communities from Petit-Saut dam, French Guiana - Lab288 P4 | ecosystem: Host-associated > Arthropoda: Insects > Digestive system > Gut ...
AACACGTGCGTATGCAGCCGTACGTATTTTGCAACCCTGCATTGTTCTTAACATTTCTGCAGGAACAGCAGGATAAATAGTTACATTACCTTTTTGTTCAGGAGTTCCGAATAACGTTTTTCTCTTTATCATATTATTGTCAAATTTATTCTGTAATCGCACAAACACCGATCCAAATGTTGCTATAAGTAGCAGAGACGCGGCGTACCGCGCCTCTACTTTTAAATTTATTCTTTTACAATTTTACAAACTACCACGCCGTTATCGGTATAAATATTTACAATATAAATTCCTTTCGACAAAGAAGATACAGAGAGTAGGCCAAGTGTCCTCAATTTTTTTCAGCAAGGGAAATCCTGGCGAACTTGGCATATACCAAACCTTGCTAAAATCCCATTGCAGATTATTCGTTATCCATGATTGTGACTGAAAAGAACTAATGTTGCTGTCTGCGCCATCTTTACTTGTAGCATCAGCGCTATTTCTTGTTGAACCATTCACTTGTATGGACGATAGAGCATAGCAATTATTGATTTCACCAGTTCCATCGCCGCAGATTCTGTTAACAAAATAATCCCAATTAATATCAGGGAATGGCCAATTATACATTGTAGCATTCATTGTGGAGGCGACAACAAAACAATTATTAATACTTGAACTGAAATCAGTGCGCATTTTTCTTAAATACAGTTGCATAATTTTTTGATTTAAAATCTTATTACTTAATTATTTGTTTATGTGAATATCTACAATGGCAACACACGAAAAAAGCGTAAACTATTCGTTTGATGCTTATCTTCTTTATCAGGCTCTACCAAAACCTATTCCGTCAAATAAACACGAATAATTCACGCTTCAAGAGCATGAACTTTCGCATCTTATTCTCGACGGAAATTCTTGGTAGACTTCGATAAAGAGAGAATAATTGCTTAAAGCTCAATTATTATTTAATCAATGTGTTACCTTGTTTTATTACATAATCTTTATATTTTTTTGTTTATTTTAATCCGACAAATGTACGACTATTTTTGTAAAAACAAGAAATCAACACAATGATTTTTCAATTAGTCCAATCATCTACCTTTTCAACGTTTTCAAATTCTGTTGTAAATTTTCAAGTCTTTCGCTGTTCTGCCTTATCAGTTACTACGTGTGCTTCAGTTGAAATATAGTCATTGAAGAATGGCTTGAATTCTTCACCGGAAGCATGATCTATTACTTGAGCATAAGCTCTTCCCACACCTCCCTGTTCCAAAATTTCCAATGCTACTACTACCAAGCGTTTCTTGCTTTATCGATGGCAATGATAATCTCCCGATGACCACTTTATATCAGACAAATAGCGATAACAATCTTCTTCGCTCTGAAAATATCTGTTGAATTTTATAGAATTCACTCCCGCAAATTGTTCTCTCGTTTTCATGCTACAAATGTAGCATTTTTTAATATTTTAACAGCGACCTAAGCGCCTAATCCTATAGATGAATAATTGAATAAATGAGTAATTGGTTAAAAAAAGTTAAATAATTAATAATAATGATTAATAATAATAATTACTAATTTTGTAATGTTAATTAAACATTACTTTAAACTTTTAAACGATTGATCCATGAAAAAGTATTTTTTTGTAGTATTGGTTCTCTCTTTTGTCTTAACAACGTGTACAAAAGAGAATAGGCATAATTCCAAATATCAGATAATTTTATGAAAATATTGAATTTAAAAAATTGATTCGCATGAAAACAAAGACTATTTTATTCATCGGCTTAGCGGCATTTTTCTTTGCCTGCCAAAGTAACAGCCATTTGCCAACAGTGAATGGAGGAGATGAAGCGCCGGATCTTATTCCACGGCAAGATATTGTGTTGACCTCTGTTGAACAGCAATTGTCAAAACAAACCAACACATTTGCATTCAATCTGTTTAAGACTGTTTATGCCGGAGAAAAGGAAAATCATCAAAACATTTTGCTTTCTCCCCTGAGCGCCACCCTTGCGCTTTCCATGCTGAATAACGGCGCAGCCGGAACAACTTGGGAAGAAATACAACAAACGCTTGGTTATGGTAATACTTCTCAAGAAGAGGTGAACAGCTATGCGCAAAAAATAATGAACGCCATGCAAACCATCGACTCTCGCGGCGTATTCGAATCGGCTAACTCTATGTGGATACAAAAAGATTTTTCTGTTCTCAACGCATTTAAACAGGTAAATCAACAGTACTACGACGCCGAAATACGTAATGTGGACTTCAATCAATCGGCTACCGTACAGACTATTAACAATTGGGTGAACAACAAAACGCATGGGAAGATACCCAAAATATTTGAAAATATACCCTCTTTAACGCGTTTGATTTTATGCAATGCGCTTTATTTTAAAGGGTATTGGACAACGCCTTTTGCTAAAGAATTAACGACCGACGCCGTATTTCACGCTGCCACCGGATCGGAGCAGATGACGCCGACTATGCGAAATACCCTAAATTCGTGTCTTTATACCAAAATGGATAACTGCGCTGCCTTGGAACTTCCTTTTGGAAATGAAGCTTTCGGTCTTGTTGTAATTTTACCGGATGAAAACACGGATATTTCTGAAATTGTAAGCCGGATGGATGGAGATTGGTGGATGCAAGTTGTTAAGAATCTGGAAGGTTCTTCCAATAATTACAAAGTGAATTTGGAAATACCCCGTTTCAAGTTGGAATATGAGCGAACGCTAAACGATGATTTGATCGCATTAGGGATGCAAACTCCATTTAGTGCGAAAGAAGCTGATTTATCCTTAATCAGCCAAGACTCATTGTTTGTTTCGGAAGTAAAACAGAAAACTTTCGCCCAAATGAACGAAGATGGCATGGAAGCTGCCGCAGTTACCAGTATAAATAGCACATCCTCTTCGAGCTTTGAGTATACGCCTGTTAATTTCAAAGTTAATCGTCCGTTCCTGTATTTTATTAAAGAAAAAAGCACGGGGCTTGTCGTCTTTGCCGGGGTGATGAATAGCATTTAGATGAAATCCTTTCATCCCGCAGCCGCGCTTATTTTTTAAAGCAATCATATCCGGTTCTTTTCAAAACATACGAATAGGAACCGGTATTTTTTTTGTTAAAAATATTTAACATTCTACACTGCTTGTTTATTTGTAAAATTAATACCTTTGCAACTTAATTTAATACAAAAATGAAAAATTTGAAATTACTGACCGCTATTTGTAGTGGAATTATCGTGATAAGCGTTTTTTTGCTTTACAGTTGCAGTGGGAAAAAAGGCGCGGGTGATAGAAGTCCTGCAAAATATAAAATAGCAGTTGTAAACCGGTCGGATGCAACGGTCTATACGTTATTTCCAGTACAAATACAAAGTGAAAACGACATTAACATTTACCCTCGCGCCACCGGCTATATTCAAAAAATTTTTGTCAAGGAAGGAGATAATGTCATCAAAGGAAGTCCAATCCTGAAAATTAACGATGCCGATTACCTCCAAACGGTCAACTCGACAAAAGCGGCATTGGATAATGCGCTGTTGGAGGTGACGAAGTTGAAGCCTCTGGTTGAGAAAGATATCATCAGTCCATTTCAGTTGCAAACCGCGCAAAGCAACGCAGACGCTGCGCAAGCCGCATACGAAAATGCGAAAATCAATCTGGGTTATACGCTGATTACAAGTCCCGTATCCGGAGTGATTGGTCATATATCTTTGAGAGAAGGCAGTTTACTTACAGCAGGAATTGCTACGCCAATCGCTACGGTAGCTTCCAACGGCGATGTGTATGCCTATTTTTCTTTCGATGAAAAACTTCTGTTGCAACTTGCCGATGACAACGCTCGTATGTCGTTAATACAAAGGGTGGCGAAATTACCTGCAGCCGAATTGGCTTTGGCAAACGGACAAATCTACGAACATAAAGGTAAAATTGAGTTGGGAAGCAGTCTGATAGACCCAACCACCGGTTCTCTGCAAATGAAAGGCGTATTTCCTAATCCGGATGCGCTCTTGCGTTCGGGTAGTACGGGAACTATTCGAATTCCTACTATTTACAAAAATGCTATCATAGTTCCACAAAAAACAACCTACGATATTCAGGATAAAAAAATGATCTTTACGGTCGATTCGGCAAATATTGTTCATGCTACCAATATTAAAGTATTTAATAATACCAGTGAAAACTTTATTGTCGCTTCCGGACTAAACGATGGAGACAGGATAGTTTTGGATGGCGTCGGAAAAATAAAGGATGGCGATAAAATTGCGACGAGTAACGAGTGACGAGTGACGAGTGACGAGTGACAAAAAAAAGGTAAAGCAATAAAGTGATAAAATGATAAAGAAATTATTAAACCGTCCGGTGCTTGCAACCGTTATTTCCATCATACTTTGTGTATTGGGAGTTCTTGGCTACATCGGCATTCCCGTAGAACAATTTCCGAATATCGCTCCTCCCATGGTGATTGTTTCCACGACTTACCCTGGAGCGAATGCTCAAACCGTTCTGAAAAGTGTGATTGCGCCCATCGAAGAACAGATTAACGGCGTTGAAGGGATGACTTATATGGTATCTACGGCTACCAATAGCGGAAGCGCTACGATTCGCGTTTACTTTGATTTGAAAACCGATCCGAATATGGCGCAGGTAAATGTGCAAAATTTGGTAGCTACGGCGACAAGCAAATTGCCTTCGGCTGTAACCCAATTTGGAGTTACTACCCGGAAGATGTTTGACAACCAACTTTTAATCGGCGCTATTTACAGTGAGAATCCGCAATTTGATGAAAATTTTCTTCAAAATTATACCTTAATTAACATCGTGCCGGTTTTAGCGCGGACGCCGGGCGTAGGACAAGTTTCTGCATTTGGCGGACGAAATTATTCGATGCGTATCTGGTTGGATCCTGCAAAGATGGCTTCTTATAACTTAATTCCCAATGATGTTATTTCCGCCATTCAGGAACAAAACGTAGAAGCCGCTCCGGGACAGTTTGGACTAAGCGGCAATCAGCAATTTCAATACACGCTTACCTATAAGGGAAAATTTACGGATGTTCCGGATTATGAAAATATTGTTATAAAAGCTTTGAGCGATGGGAAGATTCTTCGCGTAAAAGATGTGGCAAGCATTGATTTGGGCGCTTTCGACTATTCGGCGACCACCACTGTCAACGGATTTCCGGGCGCCGGGTTCTCTGCCTATCAAACAACAGGTTCCAATGCTCGCGATGTGGTTAACGCATTGAAAACCGAATTAAATGAACTGTCGAAAACATTTCCTCCGGGAATAAAATACACCATTCCGAACGACGCCAACAAGTTTTTGGAAGCATCGATCAATAAAGTGAAACGCACGCTTGTAGAAGCTTATATCTTAGTATTCTTAGTTGTTTTCGTCTTTTTACAAAATTGGCGCTCTACCTTGATTCCCGGTATTTCGGCAATGGTAGCCATTGTGGGTACATTGTTCTTTCTAAATTTAATCGGATTTTCACTTAACATACTGTCGATGTTTGCCTTGGTGCTGTCTATCGGTATTGTGGTGGACGACGCCATTGTCGTGACGGAGGCGGTCCATGCCAAAATGGAAACAGAGCCATCGCTTTCGGTGAAGGATGCAACCGGTAAGGCGATGGACGAAATTACCGGCGCTATTATTTCTATTACCTTGGTGATGGCTGCGGTGTTTATTCCTGTGAGTTTTTTGACAGGTCCTGCTGGCGTATTTTACCGGCAATTCGGATTGACCATGGCGATCGCTATTGTCTTGTCGGCTACGAATGCATTAACGCTTAGTCCGGTATTGTGTACTATTTTTATTAAGCCTAAAGAAGACGAGGAAGGAAAGCGTTCGTTTATTGCCCGGTTTCATCACAACTTCAATTTAGCGTTTGATGCTACTATAAGTAAATATCAGAAAACGCTAACCTATTTTGCGCGGCATCGTTGGATACCTCCCCTCATTATTTTATGCTTTGGGGCAACAGCCTATTTGATGGTTAAAGTCACTCCTACAGCTTTTGTTCCGAATGAAGACCAGGGAATAATTTCCGGAGATGTGGCAATGCCTCCGGGCACTTCCTTGGAACAAACAAAAAAAGTGATGATGCAAATCGACAGCATTATGGGTGGAATGCCGGATTTAGCTTCCCGTATGATTATTTCGGGGCAAAGCCAGTTGACCTCCACCAATGGAAGTTCGCATGGAATGATCACCGCGTCTCTTGTACCTTGGGATCAACGCGGCGATACTTCTTCCGTTGTTAACATGATTGCAACTTTGAACAAAAAAGTGTCGTCGATTAAAGATGGAAAAATCGTTTTCTTTGCGCCACCTCCCATTCGAGGATTTGGAGCCTCAGAAGGCGTTCAGATACAGCTTCAAGATAAGACCGGAGGAGATATCGGTAAGTTCTATAATGTGTTGACCGGCTTCATGAAAAATCTCACCGATCGTCCTGAGATAAGTTTTGTCACTACGTCCTTTAATATTAATTTTCCATGTTACCAATTTGATGTACAGGTTGATAAATGTAAAATGGAAGGAGTGAACGTGAATGATGTATTCGTTGCTTTACAGGCTTACTATGGAGGGATGCAAGTTTCAGATTTCAATCTTTTTACAAAATATTCCAGAGTAATGGTGCAGGCGCCGCCATCCGACCGTACCGACCTTAATTCGTTATCGAAAATTATGGTCAGAAACAGTGAGGGAAATATGGTGCCGATAACCACCTTGCTTGATTTCAAAAAAGTATTACAGCCGGAAGCCATGACCCGTTATAATATGTTTACGGCGGCTTCTCTCACGGCGGCGCAGAAGAGCGGCTACAGCACGGGCGATGCTATCGAGGCTGTACGCCAAGAAGCTACAAAACTGCAATCCGGCTATGAGATAGAGTTTTCAGGTATCACGCGTGAAGAAATAAAATCGGGCGGTCAGGCTATTTACATTTTTTTGCTCTGCTTTCTGTTCGTTTATCTTATTTTGTGCGCGCAATACGAAAGCTATATTCTGCCTTGGTCTATTATGTTATCATTGACAATCGGACTGTTCGGAGTTTATTTCTTTGTCAAGATGTGGGGAATTACCAATAATATATATGTACAGATAGCGCTAATTATGCTCATTGGATTATTGGGTAAAAACGGGATATTGATTGTAGAATTTGCACGGCAGCGACACGAGCATGGAATGAGTATTGTGGAGGCTGCGATTAGCGGAGCAACCGCCCGTCTGCGACCTATCCTGATGACTTCGTTTGCGTTCATCTTCGGTATGTTCCCCCTTATTATCGAAGGAGGCGCCGGAAGCGCCGGCAATCACTCGATTGGCGTAGCCGCCGCAGGAGGTATGTTGATTGGTACGCTGTTCGGCGTGTTTGTGATACCAACGATGTACATTATTTTCGGATCGCTGGATGCTGCAATGAAGAAAAAAAGTAACCCCGTAAAAAAATAATAAAATGAAGTATCGCATTGGCTATATATTCCTTTCAGTTGCCGCTGTTGTTTTATTATGTAATAGTTGCGCAACTCCCTACAAACGCTCCGGTCAATTACCTGAAAACGGATTATTCCGTACATTTGCAGACAACGATACAACGAATAACTTAGCGGCAGTGTCGGTCAGGGATTTTTATGACGATCCTTTTTTGCAGCAATTAATAACGGAAGCGCTTGATTCAAACGCCGATATCCGACTGGCAATTAATCGTTTGGCACAGGTTTCGCAATATGTGCAACAAAGCAAAGCCGCTCTTCTTCCGAATCTGAGCGTTGGGCTGAGCGGAACGGTTTCCAATGTATCGAAATATGGAAACTCTGTATGGTCTAAGAATCCTTATACCGATTTATTATTGTCTGCATCTGCAGGATGGGAAGTCGATATATGGGGAAGATTAAGCAGTGCGAAAAGGGCGCAACAAGCCCAGTATTTCCAACAGGAAGCTATCGTCCGCGCCACTCAAACGCAAATAGTTGCAGATATAGCTTCTGCTTATTACCAACTGATAATGCTCGATCACCAGCGGGATATCACAGGAAAAAATATAGAGAGTTACACCAATTATTTGCAAACGGTCGGAGAATTGAAGCGATCGGCTCAGGTTACCGAAGTGCCCGTACTGCAAGCCAAAGCGCAATTAGCCTCCGCTCAGGCGTATCTTCCTCAGATTGATGCGTCTATTGCAGTAGAAGAGAACTTTATCTGTTTGGTATTAGGAAAAACGCCGGAGACCATCACCCGTTCAAGCGATTTTGATTTAACGCTTTTTCATTCCGAAACTCTTCAGGTAGGCGTTCCTGCTCAATTGTTGGGTAATCGTCCCGATGTGCAAGCGGCGGAATTCGCCTTGCGCTCTGCTCATGAAGTCTTTAATTCGGCGAGCGCCGCCATGTATCCGCAGTTGACTTTGACCGGTTCGGTTGGTCCGGACGCCAAAGGATTGACCAACTGGTTTAACATGCCGGGCTCATTACTCTGGAATGCGATTGCCGGATTAACGCAACCCCTCCTGAACGGGCGAACGTTGAAGACTCAAAAAGAAATAGCTCGATTGCAGGAAGATGCGGCATTCGTTTCCTTCAAACAAACTTTGTTGAATGCCGGCAATGAAGTGTCGAACGCTTTGGCGTCGATCCGGTTTGTAGCCCAACAAGCCGCCTTTCAACGGGAACAAGTCGATGCATTGAAAAAAGCTTACGAATATTCGCAAGAGTTATTGGTAAACGGTTATGCGACCTATTTGGATGTTTTGTCGGCGCAGAACAGCGTGCTATCCAGCGAACTCTCACTGTATTCAACCTACAATAATATTATACAGCAAAAAATTATTCTTTATCGCGCCTTGGGAGGCGGATGGAAGTAATCTTTCGGCGACATTCCGAATTGCTTTTTGAAGCTTTTAGAAAAGTAAGAAGAAGAGTTGAATCCGACTAAAAAGCAAATCTCATTGATACGGTATGAGCCTTTTTCTAATAATTCCGCCGCTTTTTTCAGTCTTACCAATTGAATAAAATCGTTAGGAGTCAGTTCGGATATACCTTTGATTTTTCGATGCAGGCTTGACCGGCTCATGTGCAACTCTTCCGACAATGAATCCACATTAAAAAGCGTGTCCGATAAGTTTTTGTATATGATTTGCTTGGCTTTTTCCAGAAAATTTTCATCTGCTTTTGTCAGAGCGATACTGCCGATATTCTGGCTGGGCGAATTGATAAAAGCCTGTTTGACCTTATTCCGGTTACTGAGAAGGTTGGAAATTTGGGCGGACAAGTGTTCCATTGAAAATGGTTTTTCGACATAAGCGTCAGCTCCTGCATACAAGCCTTCAATTTTGGATTTCAAATCAACTTTAGCCGTAAGCATGATTACGGGTATATGACTGTAATGCACGTTTGATTTTATTTCTGCACAGAGCCTGAGTCCATCCATTTCAGGCATCATAATGTCTGTAACGACTATGTCTATTTCTTCCTTTTCGAGATTCTCCAATGCAATTTTGCCGTTGGGCGCTTTAATTACATGATAGCGATGTCTTAATTTTCCGTATAAAAACTGAATCATTTCATTATCATCTTCTACAATCAGTAAAGCAGGTTTGCTTGACGAAATCGCCTTTTTCTCGATATCCGATTCCGCCGCATCCGGGTTTGCTTCTTCTATTTGTATAGAAATGGAAGTAATTTGCTTTACCGGCAACTTTAGAACAAAAACATTCAAAGTTTCTGATGACGCATCCAGATAAAGCTTTCCTTTATGCAGTTCGGTTAATGATCGGGCTAATGGTAATCCCAAGCCTGTTCCGGGATTGATTTTGTTTCCGTTTTCATCGCCAATCTGGTAAAAAGGCTGAAATATTTTTTCTTTCATTCCTTCCGGAATCAAATTTCCATCGTTGGTCACCTTAATAATGAAATAGTTTATTTCATTTACGCTTATGTTTTTAGCGGATTCCAATATTAACGCAATCTGCGAACTTCCATACTTGATTGCATTTGTGAAAAGGTTGCTGATAATTTTCGTAAAAGCTTCTCTGTCTACGTCGGCAAACAATGATTCTACAGGAAGTTGCAGTTCAAAAGACAGACCTTTCTGCAATGCGGTTGGTTTGAAGCGGGTATAAATATCTCCGATCAATTGCTTTATATCCGTATTTACGTAATTGATCCGGAATCCTTTTTCTTCTACCTTCCGGAAATCCAACAACTGATTGCTTAAATCCAATAAACGGTTGGTGTTTTTCCTGATTACTTCCAGATTTTCAGACCGTTCATCTTCGCTTACTTTTTCGGTTAGAATGTGTTCGAGAGGTCCTTTAATCAGACTTAACGGCGTTCTTATTTCATGCGCAATGTTGGTGAAGAAAGCAATCTTCGCCTGATACAGTTCTTTGTCTTTTTCGTTTTCAAATAATTCCAACTTTCTTTTATTCCGTTGATCGATTCTTTTCTTAAACGAGATAACTAAATATGACGCAAATCCAATTAAGCCTATAAAATAAATGAAGTAAGCCGATTTAGTCTTATAAAACGGAGGATAAATATGTATTTTCAATCTGGTTGCCTGTTCGTTCCAAATTCCGTCGCTATTAGAACCTTTCACTTGAAACAGATAATCGCCGGGAGGCGCATTGGAATAAGTAACGCTGTGCTTTCCGGTTAATTGCGTCCAGTTATTTTCAAGTCCTTCCAGAATATACACGTAATTATTTTTTTCAGGCGCCGCATAACTTAATGCCGCAAAGTCGATAGTAAAAGATGATTGGTCGTATTTTAACCGGATTTCTTTCAGTTTGTGAATAGAGTTTGTCAAAATGGAATCCACCGGTTCCATTCCATATTCCCGGCTGAATAAATGGAATCCGGTGATAACGACCGGCGGAATTATTTCATTTTCAGTAAATGAGAGCGGGTCGAAAGCAATAAATCCGTTCAGACAACCAAAATAAAGCTTTCCGTCGGGCGCTTTGTATCCGGATTTATAATTAAACTGGTTACCAAGCAAGCCGTTTACCATCGTGTAAGTTTTGATGACTCCATTATCGGGATTATAGCAGGAAAGTCCGTTATTGGACGTAAGCCACAAACGAGATTTGTTGTCCTCTAATATCTGGTAAATTACGTTGCTCGGCAAACCGTCTTGTGTTGTATAAGAAGTAAATGTTTCTTTTTGGGGATGATATTTACAGATTCCGCCTCCTTCCGACGTAAACCACAGGTTTTTTTTACTGTCCTCATAAATGGAAATAATCTTGTTATAGGCTAAACTGCCGGGATCGTCGGGGTCGTGTTTAAATACTTTCCATTCTTTGGTACGGGGATTATAACGGAAAATTCCCTGATTAAATGTAGCAAACCACAATATCCCGTCGTAAGACTGAAAAATATCGTAGATAAACACGTTTCCGGTAAAATTCACTTTTGTAAAACGCTCTTCCCGCGGTTCGTATAACGATAAACCATAAATAGTGCCAAGCCATATATTGCCGGCGTCATCCTTGTAAATAGAAAACACGCTATTATCGCATAACGAATTTTGACTTTCCGTTTTTTGGTAATGACGAATAACTTTTTGCGATTTAATGTCAATGATATCGACGCCATGCGCAAAAGTCCCCACCCACAACCGGTCGCCGTCGGCTAACAAGCCGTGAATATTATGATAAACAATGCTTCCCGCACCATCCGGCATAAAATTTTTGAAAGTTTTGCTATCGGGATTGTAATAATTCAGTCCGTTGTCTTCCGTTCCAATCCAGAGACCGCCATATCGGTCTTGTTGAAATTCCCTCACCCGTTTCCCCTGTATCGAATTGTTCTTACTTTGCGGATAGAACCGTGCAAAAGGCGTATGCTGTGGCGGATAATAATTTACGCCGCCAAAATAAGTGCCGATCCAGAACCCGCCTTCACGATCTTTGCATAAACTATATATTGCATTGTCTGAAAGCGAATAAGGATCGAAAGGCTCATAGACGTAATGCCGTACCGTTTTGTCTTGCACATTATATATAAATAAGCCGGATTCTGTGCCGATAAAAAGTTCATAATCCGATTTCCGAATAATATCCCGAACAAAAAATTGGTCTTTGCTTTCGGGGTAGAACAACGGTTTAACTTGCTTGTCGATCAAGCTTAATTTTTTTACGCCTTCATTATTAGTGCCAATCAGCAGGTCGTTGTAATTATCCTGAAAAAGCCGGTATATAGCATCGCCGGCGCTTTTTTCGTCCGAAATTGTTTCAAAACAATCATTTTTTCGGTCATACCGGCTAAGCCCTCCTCCATGAGTGCCTATCCACACTTGATTGTCGCGATCGACACAAATACACCAAGCGTTGACAATTGCATTTACTTTATAAAATATCAATTCGTTCCGGTGCGGCTTATAATGAAATACTCCTTGCCAATCGACGGCGAACCAAAGGTTTCCCTCTTGATCGGATTTTATGTCATTCACTTCCTTTTCGACGCCAATACCTTGGTCGGTTTTTAAATCGAAACGGGAAAAAAGCTCCGTATCCGGATGATAAAGGTAAATACCCATGTCCGTTCCCACCCATATCACCCCGTCTTTATCCTGATAAAGGCATCTGATAAAATTGTTGCCGATGCTGTTCTTGTCTTTTAAGTTATAGCAAAAATTTCTAAAAGAATAACCATCGTAGCGGCTCAGACCATCTTTTGTTCCAAACCACATAAATCCTTGCTGATCCTGGATAATACAATTGATCGTATTTTGGGGCAGACCGTCTTCCACCCCGAAGTGACGGAAATAAAAATTTTCCTCTCCTCTTAATAAGCAGGGAAAGAGAAGCAAAAATAGCGCTATAATATAGCAGATTTTATTCATAGATTCATTTAAGTCATTACTATATTCGTTTTTTAGTTTCTCGTTTGCTTATAAGCTTTCCTGTTGCGTTCAATCCCTGCAAATGTAATAAAAATTATTGTCTTCGGCAAATGAAGAACCCCTTATTCGCCGTAGGCGATACATATCAATAGGAAACAAGATTATCCGCCAAGTCTAATACACCGTAGGCGTTTCACATTGAATAAAATGAAACCTCTACGAGGTATAAGGAGCGGTCGGCGTCTGTTTTTCTATTGATATGGATGCCCTGACGGGCAAAAGGCTGTCTCAAAAGCCTTTTTGACAATTACGTCATTGCGTCCTGAACTTGATTCAGGATCACCCCGCAATCCCCTGACCCAGCCTGTCATTGCGGGCTTGACCCGCAATCCCCTGAATATTAATAGCTCTTTTTTAGGGGATCCCGCGTCAAGCGCGGGATGACAG
>Ga0123354_10012241_pt1 | contig 13291 bp, 6 predicted proteins | sample TergutLab28metaG_2_FD_97872 | JGI IMG/M metagenome (GOLD analysis project Ga0123354, IMG submission 97872) | Labiotermes labralis P4 segment gut microbial communities from Petit-Saut dam, French Guiana - Lab288 P4 | ecosystem: Host-associated > Arthropoda: Insects > Digestive system > Gut ...
ACCCTCCTTAATTCTTCCTCGTGCGTTCTTTCCTAATATCAACCCGTGATATCTAATCGCCGTAACAATATTACTAAAGCTTACAAATTACGAAACTTAAAACCGCGTAGTTTTCTTTCCAAAACTCCCGAAAATTTTGTAACATTACTGATTTCTATTAGAGAAGTTCGACTTTCAAGTCTCTATCCGCAGATTGGTTAGTCTGAGTGAAGGTTTTGAGGTTTAGTAAAATGAGAAAATAGTATTTTAAATTGTGCCACGGCCGCTTCCCTTCACATACTGTCCAGTGTTCATTATACAACAATCACTCAACTCTGTAGGTTCAATAACTGACAGCCAGTACTATCGGTCATAAATTTGTAATGAAATTTTGTATTCTTAATTCAAATATTCCATAGTCATAAGGACGAGTATGGAATATATGAATAATTTTGGCGCTTTTCTCACCAGCTACCGGAAACTTTTGTGACAATACTTACCCTTATGTCACACCTTTATTTCTTTTCGTCAAACCTGTTATCCTCTCTTCAGGAAATAAAACATTACAAAACCTAGAGTCTATTTGATATCATAAACGAAAAAGAAATGAAAAGTTACATGAAGGAAGGGTCCATTATGCTACTACAATACCTGTAGTTGAAACCAAGGTTTGAATGGCGAGAGGAACCTTAAGTACAGATGACTTGTACAAGAACCTAATTCGGAATTGAATTAGGAAATTTCTTAGGAAAGTGGCACTTGGATTATTGCGAATCGACAAGAAGTATAATATTCAAACGGGTTGTCGTGAATGAGTGAAATTAATTGAGCGATTAGACGGTCAGAACAAGGGGCGAACTTCTGTGAACGCTGTAATAAACGTTCGGATTAGGTAGAAGCAGGGGATTTCTTGACCACTGTGTATATTGAATAGATAATTCTCTTAGAAACAGGAATCTGGAGGACCTAGAAATAAGATGAACAAGAATTTTATAGAAATAAATGATATGAACAGAATTAAGACTCAGTTGCTCCGAATGAGGCCCTACGACTGCATATTGTAAATGTTAAGAAACATTTTGGTTCATAAAATTATAAAATTTCTTCACTAGCTGTATAAACATGAGAGGAAGTGTACTTAGGAAGACCAGCAAATAACAGTGTAATAACAAAATATGTATACACGAGATCTAAAGCGGGGCTTTTGGACCAAATTTCTGGTTCCATGGCAACAGAGGTGTCTGCGATCAGATTAGCATTAGCATAAGTAAGAGCCTGTATCATGGCGTTACACCACATTTGGGTTTAGAACCCCAGCCCCCTGCAGAGTGGACCATGTCCTGTGAAAGGTACGCGCAGTGTTAAATCCACTTAGCGTTCACAGGAAGAGCATTCCCATCTGTCAGCTAGGCCACCCGAACCCCCACCTCCTCTTCGATGCTAGGCTAAATTTGCCGCCCAGCGATCAATAGTTTCATTAAATATTAGCAATAAATTACATGCTTGGCTAGAATTCATATCAGTCGCTAATGTACAGCTCAGAAACAAAACCGAATTGAGTAAACAAACATTATGAACAATGAAAATTAATTGAAGCCAATATTAATAAGTGTAGAAAGTAATGTATTATATCTCACGGTAAGAAAGTAGTACTTATTTTTTAATTATTAGAAAGGGACGGAAAATGCGTTTTGTATCACGCATGCGCAATGCAGCTTGAAAACGTTTCGCTGTTGCGGGCTTCATTTCAACTTACGTATCCGAAATCGAGCCTCGGATGTACCACAGCGATCAATGTCTGGCGAGCGGCATTGCGTTGTAAAACTCTAAATTACTATTGGCCACGCTCTGGCGTCCTATCAATTTTCAACCAGCGCCGTTCCCATGCTGTAATTTCTGCCATATTTGCTTTCCAGTCCTTGAACATAGATGCAGAGATGGAAAGTTATTTTGGAAACATTTGTATGGGAATTGATACTCATAACACAAATACTGTGCTTTAACCATGGAAAGAATAAGTTAATCCAAGTTATATTTAAAATCCAGTTCCTACCTCACAGAAAATGAATTGTTCATCAGTTAGTTGAAACATCGGGTAAGGGAAAAATTTGTTATTGTTAAAATTTTAAGATACATACCAAAATATTCTGTGAAAAAATGCAGAGTTTTTTATATGTTAAGCGCAATGGCATACGAAGGAGGCCCGAGTTTTATACAATCAAGAATTCCGTCCATAAAAGCAAATTTTAAAGAATCGTAAGGGTACATCACAATAGGGCGTGACCGTCTGCGTAAAACTGAACAGTAAGAATAACCACTACATCCTGAACATTCACCCGCTCTCGAACGGCACGCGTGGAGATTACAGTAAAACGGGGTTTCCCAGTCCGATCCGATGCTAGCACATTCATTCATTCATTCATTCATTCCGCATTCTGTCTTAGGCAGGTTCATACTCCTTCCAAACCAAGGTAAAAGAGTGCGAGCTAGTGCTACCTCTTTCAGTATCTAATCGTCTCTTTTCCGTAAGGTCACCAATAGCTGCTTACATCTTCTTCCTCTTCTCCTCGTCACTTCTATCTTTCCCTCCGCGAGCTAGTGCTACCTCTTTCAGTATCTAATCGTCCCGTTTCCGTAAGGTCACCAATAGCTGCTTACATCTTCTTCCTCTTCTTCTCGTCACTTCTATCTTTCCCTCCATCTTTCCTTCAAGGATGTATTTTAGAATGGAGGTGCTGCGTGAATTGTGACAAATCCAGTCAACCTTCCTTCTATTTATTGTGCGTTCAATATTCAGTTCTTCCTTGACTCTGTGTAATACGTAATTTTTCACACGATCTGTCCAACTGATCTTCTCCATCCTTCTGCAGCACCACATTTCAAAGCTTTAAAGGTTTTTCTGAACTACCTTTCCAAGTTTTCAAGTTTCAGAACCATCAAAATTATGTTCCAATGCAGCATTTTTACTAGTTTCTTCTCCTAATTTGTGTCCAATATGCTGGTGGGAAAGAGGCTTCTTTTTGGATGTTGACTCTGCTATGACAATCCTGGATATAATTTCACGTGTACATCTTCCGTCACTTGTCATCATGCCACTGAAATATTTGAAATATTTCACACCTTCCAGCTGTTTTATTTTCTTCACATATCCGAGAAACATAATTCAGACCTAGCTGGACGAGGGACCGGAATCCGTTCGTCGGAATTTCCTCCATTATGAAGACTGAGGTATCTCCTTCTGGGAAAGACACTTGAAGACGACACTTTAGAAACGTTACTTTGAATCTCCCTTGTGTTATTTTTAAGGCGCGTTTCTTATGGCGGCCACCAGAGGAAACAGTAACCAATCGTAAGGGGTTTTTCATAATATATTTCAATCTTTCAGATTATGTAAGGTATTCTGGAGACAAAGCCTTTGGAACAGAACTGTTTATCAAAATTCGTCAAATATGAAGACAAGTCAACTACACGAAATTTCAGAAATCCGACTCATGAGAGTAAAGTTAAATAACCGATGTGGTGGCAATTCCAATATCGTGTTCCAGAAAACAAACATTTTAACGTATAATCTTGCTATCACGCAGTCATTTCCAATTTTGAGGTATGAAGTAGGAGCCGATAAAAGGCTGGTCAAAGAATTAATGACGGTAATTTATATTTCCTTCACCAAATTTGTGGACAGAACTACTACAAGGTTGGATCCACACTCGATATCTTCTCCTATATTAAAAAAAAAAGTTAATTTAATATATAAACAAAATAACGGACTTCGGGTTTAGCTGGATAATTCGACAGTTCGGGCTCTTTGTTACAGAGGCTTTATACAGGGTGTCCCACTCGCTACCGAACCCGGCAATTCTTTAGTAATTTTTCCACTAATGAGGATATTGCAACGAAATTTGAAGTGGACTACAGACATATTCCTCTTCATTTCTCACACAACGAACATATTCCTGTTCAAATTTCGTTGCAATATCTTCATTGGTGTTACAATTATTCAAGAAATGCCGGGTTCGGTAACGAGTGCGACACACTGTACATTTCTACACCGAAATGCAGTACCGTTCTTTGAAGGAAGATGCACAGCAATGATTTGCTGTAGTAGATATATTCAAAATTCCTTTCCAGATAAGCGGAAACGTTTACTAAGTGGGGAATTACCTACTGATAATACTACCCAGGCAGTACAGAACGCGATGGACAAATATCCACTCCGCAAAAGAGATTCGAACTCATGAGCTTGTTTTGTTTTTATTTTAAAATAGAAATTTACATCTGAGTTTACTGCTGAGGTTCCGAGTAATGGAATTAAAAACTTGGAAATATGAAATCCGGCTACTGGATTGATTTGACTTCATTCTCAATTATTGCTAAAAGATTTCCTCTTAACGGAAGTAACCAGTAGCAGAATTAATAAAATCCCCAGATTTTACTTCTAATCTTTTTTTTTTTTAATAAAAATGTAACATATCAAAAATACTTACTTACTCCATGGTGCAGAGTCCTTCTTCAGAAGCTAACTGGTTTGCAGCTAGTCAAGAAATTCACCGCATTTCACGGAACCCGAAGGTTCGTTACCGCACTCACAAGCGTCCGCCACTTGTCTATCCTGAGCCAGCCCAATCCAGTCCATATACCCACATCTAAAAGATTGTTTTGTCTCCAGAGCAAGCATCCCGCATGTGAATGTTTCGTAACATAAGTGTTTTACAGGGAGGGGTTGTTACCACCTCGCCCAACTCCCAAGCTGGAGGACCACCCCTCGTCGGCTCTCCGCGAATGCTTATTCAATTTATTCGCAGCTACCCTTCATAAAGGAGGCCGTTCCTCTATCCGCAACCTGAGGACGCGCCATGCCGTGGTAACAGGGACCCACTACATGGACATATCAACAATGCCAAACAAAATATTTACTTCTTCTTGATACAAAGAATGGATGACGTGGACTGAATTCATTTGGCTCAAATTAAGGACAAATAATTGAATGGCTTGAATTAACTAAAAAATTTTCAGGTTTCACTTACTGCGAAGATTGTCTTGACCAGTTAAGGAACTACCAGTCTTCAAGTAGAAAAATTTACCATGTAATTATTGACTTATTGAGATATTTTGCGTTCCGTAAGGTGTAGAATAACAGCATGGCTGCCGTCAATACAGGTACATTAATATCGTTCAAGAAGTGTCGTTAGTTAGACAGTACAAACATGGAGATAATGCGATAATGTGAGGTTGAATCAAACATATTTAACAGAAATGCACTACTACTACTACCACTACTACTACTACTACTTCTGCTACTATTTTAAAAGCTGTAATGCGCCTACTCTGTAACTGGTTGCGATATCCAGCAACGGTGAAACGTCTCTTTTCAACGTTTATTCGGAGCGGGTAACGCCAATTATAGCGTTCATGCCTAATCGTCTTCTCACTTCACAACATATTCTGCTCTCTTCCCATACTACAGTGCTTACAGCGTATATTTACTGCCTATGATTTTCAAAAGCTTTCGTCCAGTATGGGGATGAAAGTAAAATAGCTGTGTGTCTGAGACAGCCCCTTCCTCATCGCACCATGTGTCTTGCCAAAATTCACCCTTCATATTCGTGGCTGATCTCGCGCCCAGTGACCCCTTGACCCCCAAACCCCGCAACACCTTTCCCCCCTTCCACGCTCCTTCACGTAAAGCACGTGGCCGTGATATAAGCCATTCTTAACAAAAAATAAATTCGTCCTTTTAACGGATGATCTCACGACAGCTGTAGAAGTCCGAACACTTGCCGTCTGTGGCCATACAAAGAGTCCCCTGACCCACCCGAAAAAGAGTCCTTTGTGTGAATCTGGTCCTAACTTATGTGTTGGGAAGGGGACTAAGTTTTTGGAGGTAGGGGCTATTGTGGTCATATAGGAAAGTAGGGTCAGAAGGTTAGAGGAATTTTCGTACGGCTAAGGGTGTAAAAGTATAGGAATGGCAAGGAGGGTGTTTGATGCGTGCCAGTCTCTGTTACAGTGTTAAAGAAGTGACAGGCAGCTTCACCACGCCTGAGGCCGTAAACGGCCTAAGTGCGGTGAAGGGACGTAGGCATAGTTTAGCCTGAAGTGTAAGCAGAGGCGCTGGTCACGCGACAGATGGGTTTAGGTAGTTTAGGCACGCGTTGCACACATCTGAGGGAGTGTGGAAAAGTACATGTCTGTTCTTCGGACCAGATATTCTTCTAAGTGCTACTAGGTACTACTGGGCCGTGATAGCTCAGTCGCTACAGGAACTCGCAACGGACCGGACGGTCCCGGAATCGAATCCCGTTTGAGGCGAGATTTTCCGCATCCGTCCACGCGGGCTCTGGGGCACTCACCCAGCATCTTGTACAGTGGGTAGCGGGTCTTTCCCGGGGGTAAAGCGGCCGGGGCTTGGCGTTGACTGCCGACTCACATACAGCGCCGAGGTTAAGGAAAGAGTAGAGCTAGGCATCTACTCCCCCTTTAAGCCTTCGTGGTCTGTTTTGCGGTGAAATTTACCTATACTCTTACCTTTTACTACACCTTTTTCAGGGGGGACAAATTTAAAAAAAAAAAATCTAGCAGTCTCCTCAAAATTACATGAGCGACAAAGGTGACATGAAGTAAGTTTCAAAACTAGGCGCCACCGTAAGTCTTCTGTACGAGTAATGACGGCGATCTAGCTCCCAAGATTTGTGTAACCCTGCCTTAGTTTATAAATAATTCTAGCTGAAATGATCTCAAAACAGTCAACGCGGAATTTATAGTGGACGGAGTGGTTGGTAGTAGGAAGGAATTTCCGCACAGTGCTTGGATTTTTCCAACACAGAATCATTCTAACACAGTTCAATACGCATAATACCCCATCTAGAGATTATATATAACCTTTGTAGTTGATATTGTCATCGAATTAAATACTACTCTCCTCGATCTGACTGAAGTATTTCTCCATTACCTTCTGGCGGTTCAACGTAAAGGGAATTGATTCACACATAAGGTACTGAACGAATTTTGTTAAAACTATTTTTCAGGGGAATATATATATATATTAAAAATGTAGGAATATCTCGTAATGGAATTTCGCATTGTGTCTGTTTATCAGCTTTTAAAATAGTACATGAATTTTTTTTTACGTTGGCTTTTATGGGGAGGAAATTAGACATCGCTCTTTGAAGACTATAAAATGTACATTCAAAATATTTTGACAATAAATTGTTAAGGAAAATATGTGATGCGCCAAGAGAGAAATTGTGTGAAAGCTGTTGCAAAGTACTTCTTGTGGAGCCTCAAAATTTTTATCCTTCTTCACAAAATACTTTAATACATGTCTTCACGGAACCTGGGCATAAAGTAAAAATGTCTTTAGCAGAAAACTTTCAGTACCCGGGATCTGCTGTCCCGAGTATCCAAAATTCAAGTACCTCTTAAACTGAACCCGCCTTCAATGAAAAAAGAAAAATCATTCCACAGCAGTCCCCTCATAGGCACGGTTCGCTGTGCAGCAAAGTTTACTAGACAAAGAAAAATGAGACAGGAGACAATTATAGTAACGTAGGGGAAAAGATGCAAACATATTTCGAAAATAAAAATCTTAAGAAAAGGTTACGGTCCTCTGAAAAGTTCTGTCTCCATATTTAGGGTACAGGGAACGTTGGTACCCATGTACCATACCTCACGGTGTCACTACCCAGAAGTCCCTGTCTGCACCACTTGGCATACCTAGCTGTAGCTGAGACACTGGATCTCAGGAAAATAAGTTGTCATGGTGGGAAGTGGACTGAAGCAATGCAGGATTGTGCTCTCAGGACTTATTTCGTACAAACAGCTATGAACCTGCCATTTCCCTAACAAAGTCTGAATAAATCAACTTCGATGAAGATCGCGTGACATAAAGTTTGTCGCTTAGTGTAGCTGGTTAATTATAGTTCACATTTTTATAGTTTAGTTACTTAATTACTGGGCTTTTTGTCTTCGTGGAAATGCCAGTTTAATATCTGCACTGCCTTCAATGTCCTTATGCCTCCTTAAACCATTGTATTCTCCATCTTATTCTAAGTGGCTAGATGTATGTTATAGCTCACGGTTTCATTAGGCTTCCTTCCTTCATTCTGTCCACAGAATCATTCATTATTCAAGTAGCAATAACTGGAGCTATGTCTTCTTTTTCTTACGTATTTCAAGAGCCTTCCAATACTTTCCGGTTCAATAATTCACTCACAATTTAAGCATTTCACATTTCTTCTCTTCCTATTCTTCTTTCCTCTCCACTGGACGTCTGATGTCTGTATCTTGTGTTATTTCGTACGTAAACACCTAGAAATCATTCTGATATTTTGTTGACAGAATAATTTTAGCGTACAGTTATTTAGATCTGCACATAATTCCATCTTGCACGTTGAATCATTGTGTTCACTAAGGGAATCTGCGTCAGTGTGTGCTTATTGTAGGTACGGTGGCCATGTGGGTAACAAAGAAGGCTGAGGGATCAAATAATTAAGTACGATGAAGGGTTTAGGGCAGCATGTACAGGTAGGAAGACCAGCCATGGACATCAGTTTTTATAGGACGGTAGGTTCCCCACTGCTCCCACCCTCCCCAATTACAATGCAAACTAATGTTTTCTGTGAGTACAGACACAGAGGAATGTATAATGCAGGATATTTTATCAAGGTTGTTGGTAGAAAATTTTGGACTCTTGGGAGAGTAGACATAAGTAGTTCAGAAATTTTGTTCTTCACATAACGATGTTAGAGTGATAAAGAAAAATATTAGACATTTTCTTGTACTCTGTTGAACAATTTCCTAAAATGAGTAGAAATTTAATATTGACGCAGTTTGTATGCGTGCTGCTGCTGCTCGCATTTTTCGGATATTTTGTGTGTGTGTGTGTGTGTGTGTGAGTCGTTGAAAAATTTGCGAGTTTTGAGGTATTCACAGCGGTGTTGATGGAGATTTAAGTCTTCGTTGGTATTATGCCCTGTCCAACGGCAAATAAAATATCGGCATCTAGAAAGCGTATGACCTCCATCGTCAGACTCCAACAAGAGCAGTGATTTGTCCTTTGGAGTGATTGGCCCTTAAGTAGAAGGCAATACGCTCCTCCGAAACTACAGTAGAGCTTTGCTTTTCGAAGTATATAAACGTCCAAGGAAACTTTAATTTTTAAAGAAAATTCCCATTTCTGTCTTGCATTAATAATTGCCAATGCAATAGATATTCCTCTTCTTTTCCACCATTCTTTCTATATTTCTAACAAGTACAATTACTTACTGTTTTCGCACATCTGTCCTCTACTCCGCGTTTGTGCAAAATATTTTCTACCATTCTGCAAAATCTTTTCCTCTTACATCTGTCCTTCCTTCTCTTCAACTTTCATTCCAACATTCTTTCTTCCATCACTTTTAACTCTCCTTTTCATTCATCCCTCTACCTTGCTTTCATAGTGTATTCCATACTGCCATTATTCCATTCTTTCTTCTTCTTATACATTCCTCCCTTTCATTCCTCTGACTTCCCAAAAAAATTATTTAAACTTTTTATTTTCCTCAAGGAAATATAACTATTTATCGTGTGTGTGATTTTACAGAAAAAGTTTTTTTAGTCAAAAAATTATCGGTACAAATCAATATTTATACATTTTAGTTCGATATAATACTGTGCTGTTCTGTTCTCTAAATAATGTCATAGTTTTAGGATGTGATAATTTTTAATTAAGGGAGTAAAACCGTTAGTACAACTTTACTTGTAGTATTTACTGTTACATGTTTCGACCCTATGGTGCCATCATCAGACTACATAATTATTAAAACACATAAAACTCCACACAAATGCTTTTACGTAAAAATAATTGCTAGGTGTTTTTATCTCGTCAGTTGTACGAAAACACAATAGGTTATCTAACTTTAAAAAAGTAGCAAATTTTATTACGGGCAGTCTTTTACAGCACTGTTTAACAATACTTTACGATATATTTTATCCTTCTGTATTTCACTTAAAACCCAGAGAAACTAGATTGGGTTGCATGTACTTGTGTAACACAGCTATATGATGGTAGAGACATGTATAGAATTTAGTACATAAAGAACAACTACATGTTTCGGCACTTTACATTGGCCATCTTCAGGTTGAGAAATGAAAAAACTTAGTAAGCAGCTATACTCAATCTGAAGATGGCCAATGTGAAGTGCCGAAACATGTAATTATTTTTAATGTAATAAATTCTGTACATATCTCTACCATCATATAGCTGTGTTAGACAAGTACACGGACTCCAATCTAGTTTCATTATAAACACAACAGGGATGACGAATCTTATGACCCATAGAAACGTAATATTTTTGTCACAATAATCCATAAGATTTCCACTGGCATTCCAACAGGGATTGGCTAATGTCTTCAAAAAGTAGTCATTTATATCAGTAAATATTCTTTGCTGGAACCCGGAACGTTTTCTTTATAATGGTTTGCAAAGAAGGGCACTTGATAACAGTGCAGTAAGTTGAAAACCCGCAAGTGTAATTCTGCACTACAGAATACTAGAGCGGAAAGGGAAGAGATGGCCCATCGGCCGGACGGTCAGAGTGTTAGACAGACGGACTCAGCTAGACCTCTCTGTATTTGAATATTATAATAAAGGAGAACCAAACAGTACAGTGGCCGTCGGCCCGCTGTTAAAACGAAAGGGCATATTGAATTCTCAGTAATGAATGAATGCATGTAACAAGCTTCAATTTTGGGTGCGTACATTAACCCTCCAGCCTGCGGCAGCTGGCCGGTTGGATAATTTAAAATAAGATAAAAATAAACATATTGTTGTTTGGACGGAAACCGCTGCCATGATGAAAAGCGCACCTTGAGAATCGTCCTGTTTGAGACTACCGTACAGTTAGCACAGAGTGGATGTGTTAAAAAGGAGGGCTTCGAAGCGACACACAGGATGGCTCTGAAATGTGGTACATTTTAAATGCAGAGATTCCTAACAGCGTCACACAACAGACTAAAACCGAGTATCACAGTGGATAACTGAAGAATAAAATACCAACTAGATGCCACTTGATATTTTATTGTACTTCTTATAGGCTCAACATGTTTTGGGCATTACTATGCCTATCATCAGGAGCTCGCGACTATGATGTTGATTACCACATTGGTCGTGTCATTCTTGGTTTGCTGTAGGTTGGAGGTTAGGTGCGGTTAGGCTGGAGTAGTGACCGGGCTGCAGGCCGGACACTACTCCGGCCTAACTGCACCGTACCTCCAACCTACAGCAAACCAAGAACGACACGACCAATGTGGTAATCAACATCATAGTCGCGGGCTCCTGATGATGGACATATTAATGCCCGAAACATGTTGAGCCTATAAGAAATACAGTAAAAATATCAAGTGGCGTCTAGTTGGTTTTTTATTCTTCAGTTATCACAATGATGCACGGTCCAATAACCATCAGATATCACAGTGGAGTCCGTAGAAGTACAGCTATACTTTCGGCCGGTCCTGGCATCCTATCGAGGCTCGTGAACCGGCTATCATATCACAGATCTTTCGTGTTTTTACCCGACTATATTCAGGCAATAACTGCAACAGTTCTTCGAATTTTGCCACGACCACTTCCATCTTCCATCTCCTTTTCCGTTCCTTACTCACTCACCATCCAATTATCTAAAGTTAATGTAATTTAAGGTATCCGGTCTTTATTAAATAAACCATAAACTCACGTGTGTATACTTACAAACATGCACGCATACTCTATTAAATTAAATACGGGTAGAACTAGTAGTTCAAGAGATTTTGGATTCTCACGACAGTGTAGCTGATAATTCAAGCCTACTGGGATGTTAAGTCACATCGTCCTTCTGGCGACCAGGACGGCTTGTCCCGGAAAGTAAGGGCACTCGCTAGTCTCCCTCTAAACGTCGGTAAATCTTCGCCAGTCGGCACATCGTCTTGTTCCAGAAGAGTTTATTTTCAAAGCCAGTAGTATTTTACCTCTTTCAAAGTCCCCCTTTCCTCCTCCTAAATAATGGACAGATTTGTTGCGCCACTAGAATGTTCAGAACCACTACTACAAGAACTCCAATCACATATGAACCTCGGACAGTGCTAAAGATCTTACTGTCTGACAACATATTACCCTCAGATCCTTCTTAGTGTTATCTTTCTATCTTCATCTCAGTCTTCAGTTAGACCCGGTATTATAATACAAAGTGCGCCGAGATAACGTAGTCGGTATGGCGACTCGCAACGGGCTGGACTGTCCGGAGATCGAATCCCAGTTGGGGGAGAGAAATTCCTCACCAGTCCAGACAGTCCCTGGGGCCTACCAAGCTTCCTATACAACATGAACCGTGTCATTCCCAGGGGTAAATCGGCCGGGACGTGGCGTTGAACACTCACCCTGTCTAGCGCCGAGGTTATAGAAAGAGAAGATCTATAACTCTACTTCCCATCTGGGCTTTCGTGGCGGTTAGACTGGAGTTGTGTCCGGGCTGCAGCCCACCCCCACCCAACTTCCAACCTACAGCAACTCAAGAACGAGACGACCAGTGTGGTAATCAACATTAGAGTCGTGAGCTCCTGATGACGGACATATTAATGCCCGAAACATGTTCAGCCTATAAGAAGTACAATAAAATAACCAGTGACATCTAGTTGGTTTTTTATTCTTCAGTTATCACAATGATGCACGGTCCAATAAACATCGGATCCAAAACACTCTCTTCTCGTCCTCGTGCGAAAAAATAATTAAGCCCCGAAGTACTGACGAGAATCTTTCTACCTATTAATTAATCAAGTAATATGGGAAAAGAGAGAAATGTGTGACAACGAATTGCGCAGTTTGAGCACTGCGTGTGCTATAGCTATACCTATTGTCATTAGCTTCCAAATAGATGTCACGCTAATACTAGCAATAAAAGTGTGAAGTGTTGTTGGTACACTGGATATGAAATGTACATGACTTGTGTCATTCATTTGTCTTCAGAAACCTGAGTTATGGGGAGTGGGGTTGTAATGCATTAATAGAGAATAGAGTATCACATTGCAGAATTTCTGTAAGGAAAACACATGGAAAAATTCCACAAGGGGACGAAAGTAGATTTGACAGAAAAGAGCTCCATTTTGTCTGGCTACCATGGCCACTTAACGTGCTGAAGTAGGCTTACTTGCTTGCTTACTTACTTACTTACTTACTTAATCCAAGGTGCAGAGTCCTTCTTGAGCAGCTAACTGGTTTGCAGCTAGTCAAGAAATTCCCCGCATTTCACGGAACCCGAAGGTTCATTACCGCACTCACAAGCGTCCGCCACCTGTCTCTATC